>Ga0180215_1000026_pt1 | contig 250612 bp, 247 predicted proteins | sample eDN3rd37CBELigBY_FD_128871 | JGI IMG/M metagenome (GOLD analysis project Ga0180215, IMG submission 128871) | Enriched backyard soil microbial communities from Emeryville, California, USA - eDNA 3rd pass 37_C BE-Lig BY (version 2) (version 2) | ecosystem: Environmental > Terrestrial > Soil >...
GCCATTTAAAGCGGTACGTGAGTTGGGTTCAGAACGTCGTGAGACAGTTCGGTCCCTATCTGCCGTGGGTGTAGGAATATTGACAGGATCTGTCCCTAGTACGAGAGGACCGGGATGGACGTACCTCTGGTGGACCTGTTGTGGCGCCAGCCGCATAGCAGGGTAGCTATGTACGGTCGGGATAACCGCTGAAGGCATCTAAGCGGGAAACCCACCTGAAAACGAGTATTCCCTGAGAGTCGTGGTAGACGACCACGTTGATAGGCCGGGTGTGGAAGTGCGGCAACGCATGAAGCTTACCGGTACTAATAACTCGATCGGCTTGATCATTCCCATTGCTCGTGCCCACCGCATATGCGGCCGGCCGGCAGCCAGCTTCTCGATAATTGAATGTGCGTTTCGCTGACCTGGTGGTTATAGCGGAGCGGCTGCACCCGATCCCATTCCGAACTCGGCCGTGAAACGCTCCAGCGCTGATGGTACTTCGTCTCAAGACGCGGGAGAGTAAGTCGCTGCCAGGTCTGCAAAACGCACATTCCAGTCTTCTCGTTCACGATCGCGGCCATGGCCGCCTCTTGCTTTTACGGTTGCCGCGGGGTGGAGCAGCCCGGTAGCTCGTCAGGCTCATAACCTGAAGGTCACAGGTTCAAATCCTGTCCCCGCAACCAAACATCAAGCCCGCGCATTGCGCGGGCTTTTTTGCGTTTTGGGGGTGGTGGTGTTCGAGACGATGGCAAGATGGACGGTAGACCGCGCAACCGGGACCACCAGGTCAGCGCCGCGGCGGCCGCCTCGACGCTGCGGCCGGCAGGCAGCCCAGCGCTGTGCGCAGAACTTCCGGTTTCAGCGCAGCAGGATGCTGGATTCGCGGGCGGCGTCGCTGAAGGAGAGCTCTGCATCGGCCAGCGGGCGGCGGCCGTCGAACACTTCGAGCGTCGTGTAGAGCGCGTCTTCGTGCCAGGGGCCGCGACGCGGCCATGCCGGATGCAGCAGCAATTCGCGGGCCTGCTCTATCGACTTCACATGATGATTGGAGGAACCGAACCGCACCTTGACGGTGTGCGAAAACCTGTGGTGCGACTGCATGACCCCTCCCTCGCTGCGACGGAAACGACCGTGCTGTAACTCCAAACGCGGCCGCCTGGTTCCGCGCGAAATCGTGCGGCGGGGTTAGATTTCGCCAGGGCAGACGGGGGGGGCACGCGGCCCTGTGCCTCGGTCCAGGGCGTGCAATCACGAAGGCTCGGCGGCGTGCGACCGACCATTGCCAACGCAATGACGGATGGAGGCAGCGGGGTCCGCGGGAATCGCGCCGGGCCGAGGCACATTCTCGGAGCGCAGGGGCGATCAATTGCCCTGCCTGCCGTTTCTTCGTGCAGGCGGGCAGGCGGCAGGCCGGCAATGGATCGTGCGCGGCGGTCGAGGAGATCGCCCGGTCTGTCGCCGCGCAAAGAGAATCCGCAGACGTCGGAGAGCAGCGCGGATCGTCTGGCTGGGCTGAGCGGCAGTCCGGCGGCTCGATAGGGCGTGGCTCGGGAAGCAGGACTGATGCGGGCGAGCGGCATCGACGCGGGCGGACGAGCGGCAGCCGGATCGTTATGGGCGGCGGCCGCCGAGCCGATGGGCGGGCCGATGGGCGGCCTGGGGCAGGCTTGCCGCTTGAACATTGCGGCGGCTTCGCCCAATAAGGCGCAGCCGCAAGCCGCGCGGGGAGGGGGTCACATGCCGTCACCAGACATCGTCTGCATGGGCGAGCCGATGGTCGAGTTCAACCAGACCGACGGCGCGGGGCACTATCTCTTCGGCCATGGCGGCGACACGTCGAACTGCGCGATCGCGGCCGCGCGTGCGGGCGCGAGCGTCGGCTACCTGACGGCGCTCGGCCAGGACGAGTTCGGCGACAGTTTTGTCCGGCTGTGGGCGGAGAACGGAGTGGACGCCGCGCGCGTGATCCGCGACGCCGAGGCGCATACCGGCGTCTATTTCGTGACCCACGGCAAAGACGGGCACGTCTTCTCCTATCTGCGCAAGGGCTCGGCGGCGAGCCGCATGGGGCCGGAGAACGTGGCGGCCGACTACATAGCGGGCGCGAAGATCCTGCATGTGTCGGGCATCTCGATGGCGATCAGCGCGACCGCCTGCGACGCCGTGTTCGCGGCGATCCATGCGGCGCGGGAGGCCGGCGTGCAGGTGTCGTTCGACACCAATTTGCGGCTGCGGCTGTGGCCGATCGACCGTGCGCGCGCGGTGACAGAAGCCGCGATGCGGCTGTGCGACATCGCGCTGCCGGGCATGGACGACGCGCTGCAGCTGACCGGCCTTTCCGACCCGGACGCGATCGCCGACCACTATCTGGCGCTGGGCGCGAAGGTCGTGGCGCTGACCCTGGGCAAGGATGGCTGCCTTGTTGCCACGCCGGCGGAGCGGCGGCGCGTGCCGGGAATAAGGGTGGAGGCGGTGGACGCCACCGGCGCCGGCGATACGTTCGACGGCAATTTCCTTGCCGAATATCTCAACACAGGCAACCCGTTCGCCGCCGCCCGGTTCGCCAACGCGGCCGCGGCACTGTCGACCCGCGGCTATGGCGCGGTGGCGCCGATGCCGCGACGCGCCGAAGTGCTGGCGGTGATTGGGTAAGTAAGTACTTACATAGACGGCGATTGGCGGCAGTTATACTGCCCCTCACCCTTACCCCTCCCCGCGTGCGGGGAGAGGGGGGCGCCAGCGTTGCGCCCCAACTCGACACCTTGACGCCCGCGCCTGTCTCGCCGTTTCCGGAGAAGCGTTCTCGCAATCAGGCTGCCGAGAGTGCGGGGCTTCGCTCGTGCAGGCTCGCCAGCGCGGCGTCGACTTCCGCCCTGACCTTGGCGGCGGCGGCTTCCTTCACCGGCCCGTAGCCGCGAATGCCCAGCGGCATCGCCAGGATGGCGGCCCAGGCGTCGCGCGTGGCGGGCGTGGCTTCGGCCGCGGCGCGGGCGGCCAGCTTCTCGTACCAGACGATCAGGTCACGCTCCATGCGGCGCTCGGCGGTGCGGCCGAAGGGATCGAAGGCGGTGCCGCGCAGGCGCTTCAAACGCGCGAGCAGGCGGAAGGGCAGGCGGATCCACGGGCCGAAGGCGCGCTTGAGCGGGCGGCCGCGCGCGTCTGTGCCGGACGCGAGGAAGGGCGGTGCCAGATGGTGGACGATGCGGAAGTCGCCCTCGAAATCAGCCTTCAGCCGCTCGGCGAAACCCATATCGACATGCAGGCGCGCGACTTCGTATTCGTCCTTGTAGGCCATGAGCCGGAACAGCGATTTCGCAACGGCATCCGTAAGTGATGACGAACCGAATGCCGCTTCGGCCCGCTGCACCATGTCGACGGTGCCGCGGTAGCGCGCCGCGTAGGCTGCGTCCTGGTATTCGGCGAGGAACGCTTCGCGACGGGCGATGAGCTCTTCCGGCGTCTGCGCGGCCGGAGCCGGGTTGAGCAGCGTGCCGAGCGCTTCGGGCCTGGCAGCCGCGATGCGGCCGAGCAGGAAGGCGCGGTGGTTGGCCTCGACCGCCACCGCGTTGAGCACGATGGCCTGCCGCAGCGCTTCGTGGCCGACCGGCACGAGGCCGGCCTGCCAGGCGAAGCCCAGCATGATGACATTGGCGAAGACGGCGTCGCCCATCAGCTTCTCGGCGAGGTGGTTGGCGTCGAGGGCGGACAGGGCGCCGGCGCCGGTGACGGCGCGGATGGCATCGAGGCGGCGGTCGATCTCGAGGCTGGCGTCGCGGCGGCGGACGATGTCGCCGGTGGGCATCTTGGCCAGGTTGACCACGGCCTTCATGCCGGGCCGGTAGGCGGCGGAGGCCTTGGGCGAGGACGATACGACGATGTCGCAGCCGATCAGCGCGTCGGCCGCGCCGGCGTCAATGCGCACCTGGTTGATGGCGGCGGGCGACGCGGCCAAGCGGACATAGGACAGGACCGGGCCGAATTTCTGGGCGAAGCCGGTGAAGTCGAGCACGGTGGCGCCGCGCGCCTCCAGATGGGCGGCCATGGTGACAAGCTGGCCGACGGTGATGACGCCGGTGCCGCCGACGCCGGTGATCAGCAAATCGTAGGGCCGGTCGAGCCCCGGCAGGTCGGGCTCGGAAAGGCCGGCCCCGAGCGCGGCGAGGTCGATTTCGGCCGCGCCCTTCTTCCTGCGCGTCGCGCCTTCCAGCGTGACGAAGCTGGGGCAAAAGCCGTTGAGGCAGGAAAAGTCCTTGTTGCAGGAGGACTGGTTGATGCGGCGCTTGGGCCCGAACTCGGTCTCGACCGGCTCGACCGAGAGGCAGTTGGATTCGACCGAGCAGTCGCCGCAGCCCTCGCAGACCAGCTCGTTGATGACGACGACCTTCTTCGGGTCTTCCAGCGTGCCGCGCTTGCGGCGGCGACGCTTTTCGGTGGCGCAGGCCTGCTCGTAGATCAGCACGGTGACGCCGGGGATGTCGCGCAGCTCGCGCTGCACGGCGTCGAGCTCGCGGCGGCCGTGGATGGTGGTGCCGGCCGGGAAGTCGCCGGCGGAGAATTTTTCCGGCTGGTCGGAGACGAGCGCTATGCGGTCGACGCCCTCGGCGCGGGCGGAATGGGCGATGGCCTGAACCGAGACGGGGCCGTCGACGGGCTGGCCGCCGGTCATGGCGACGGCGTCGTTGTAGAGGATCTTGTAGGTGATGTTGGCCCTGGCAGCGATGGCCTGGCGAATGGCCATCGAGCCTGAATGATACCAGGTGCCCTCGCCAAGATTCTGGAAGACGTGACCCTTGCCGGTGAAGAGCGAGGAGGCGGCCCAGTTGACGCCTTCGCCGCCCATCTGGATGAGCGAGGTGGTGTCGCGGTCCATCCAGCTGGCCATGAAGTGGCAGCCGATGCCGGCCAGCGCCTGCGAACCTTCCGGCACCTTGGTCGAGGTGTTGTGCGGGCAGCCGGAGCAGAAATAGGGCGTGCGGGCAGCGCCCGGCACGGAAATGGCGACGGGCGGGGCGCCTGCTACCTCGGCGGCGCGGGCGGCAAAGCCGCGTCCGGGAAAGATGCCGTCGAGGCGCCTTGCCACGATGGGGGCAAGCAGGCGCGGCGACAGCTCGCCGGTCCAGGGCACCAGCCGCTCGCCCGCCTCGTCGCGCTTGCCTACCATGGCGCGCGGCTTGTGGCCCGGCCAGTCGTAGAAATATTCCTTGAACTGGCTTTCGACGATGCCGCGCTTTTCCTCGATGACCAGCACCTCGTCCTTGCCGCGGACGAAGTCGAGCGCGTCGCGGCGGGCGAGCGGCCACACCATGCCGACCTTGTAGATGTCGATGCCGAGCGCGCGGCATTCGGCCTCGCCGATGCCGAGCAGGCGCAGCGCCTCCATCAGGTCGCCATGCGCCTTGCCGGTGGTGACGATGCCGAAGCGGGCATCCTTCACCGAGTAGATGTGGCGGTCGATCGGGTTTGCCTCGGCGAAGGCGTAGACGGCGGCCTTCTTGGCCTCCATGCGCTCCTCGATCTGGGGGCCGGGCAGATCCGGCCAGCGATAGTGCAGCCCGCCGGGCGGCGGCGAGGAGGCGGGTGCGGCGAAGACGCGGTCGGGTTTCAGCTCGACGGAGGCTGCGGATTCGACAGTCTCGGAGACCGCCTTGAAGCCGACCCACATGCCGGAGAAGCGCGAGAGCGCGTAACCCCATTCGCCGAATTCGAGATATTCGGCCACCGAGGCGGGGTTCAGGGTGGGCATGAACCAGGCCATGAAGGCGACGTCGGACTGGTGCGGCATGGAAGAGGAGACGCAGCCATGGTCGTCGCCGGCCACGACAAGCACGCCGCCATTGGGGGACGAGCCGTAGGCGTTGCCATGCTTCAGCGCGTCGCCGGCGCGGTCGACGCCAGGGCCCTTGCCGTACCACATGGAAAACACGCCATCGACCTCGCGGTCGCGGCTGGTCTCGACCTGCTGCGAGCCGAGGACGGCGGTGGCGGCAAGGTCCTCGTTGACCGCAGGCAGGAACTTCACCCGCTCCTCGGCCAGCCGCTCGCGGATGCGCCAGAGCTCGAGGTCGACGCCGCCGAGCGGCGAGCCGCGGTAGCCGGAGACGAAGCCGGCGGTGTTGCGCCCGGCGGCGCGATCGCGGCGGGCCTGGTCGAGCACGATACGCACCAGCGCCTGCGTGCCGGTCATGAAGACGCGGCCGGAAGCCTGGGCGTAGCGGTCTTCCAGGCGATAGCCGGCAAGTTCGCGAAGCGGCTGGTGGGCGGTCATGGCTGCGGCTCCCGCGACGATGGTGCGGCCAGTCTAACCGCGCAGCGCTGGATGAACTTGTCTTTCTTGGCGAAATTTGGCACGAATGAGAGAGAACCTACCAGAAAGGCCGTCATATGCGAGAGGATCAACCGGAAGCAGGCGCGCCGGCGCTGGATGAGGTCGACCTGCGGCTGCTGCGCCTGCTGCAGGCCGACGGGCGCATCTCCAACCAGGATTTGGCCGAGAAGGCCGGCATGTCGGCATCGGCCTGCTGGCGGCGGGTGCGGGCGCTGGAGGAGGCGGGCGTGATCCGCGGCTATGCGGCGCTGGTCGATCCCGCGCGCACCGGCCTGCGGTTCCAGGCCATGGTGCATGTGATGCTGACGCGGCACGACCACCGCCACGTGGACACGTTCATTGCCGAGGTGGGACGCCGGGCGGAAGTGCTCGACTGCTTCGCGACCACCGGCGAGGCCGACTACCATCTGCGCGTGCTCTGCCGCGACCTCGACGCCTACAACCAGTTCCTCGAAGGGTTCCTGTTCCGGCTGCCGGGCATCGCCAATGTGCGCACCAATCTGGTGCTGAAAAGCATCAAGCAGGCGAGTGCGGTGCCGGTCTGAGGCGCGGCCCGCTCGCCAACAGGCCGGGAGACATGGTATTTTGCCCAGGCGCGGCCCATGCCGCCGCCGGGGGATTCTTCACATGAGCGACACTTACCGCGAGGTTACCACGCGATCCTGGCTGGGCCGCATCGGCAGCTCCATCGGGGGCGTGTTCGTGGGCCTGCTGCTGCTGGTCGTGGGCGTCGTTCTGCTGTTCTGGAACGAGGGCAGGGCGGTGCAGACCGCGAAGTCGCTGGCCGAGGGCGCGGGCATCGTGGTGTCGGTGCCGGCGAGCGCGGTGGACCCCGCCAACGAGGGCAGGCTGGTGCACACGAGCGGCATGGTGGCCACCGGCGAGACGCTTTCCGACCCGACCTTCGGTATCTCGCACACCGGCGTGCGGCTGGTGCGCGGCGTGGAGATGTACCAGTGGAAGGAGAGCGCGCAGTCGGAGACGAAGACGAAGCTGGGCGGCGGCGAGGAGACGGTCACCACCTACAGCTATGCGCGCGAGTGGTCGTCCAGCCCGATCGACTCGTCGCGCTTCAAGCAGCCGGACGGGCACCGCAACCCGGACATGGCGATCGAGGGCAGGCGCTTCCAGATCGGCAGCGCCACGCTCGGCGCCTACAGGCTGGACGCCGCGGTGCTCGACCGGATCGGAGGCGAGCAGGCGGCGCCGGTGGGCGCCGACCAGATCGATGCCGTGCGCGCGGCGGCCAGCGTGTCGCGCCCGGTACACATCATCGACGGCCGCCTCCTGCTCGGCCTCGACCCAGCCCAGCCCTCGGTGGGCGACTATCGCATCGCCTATGAGCTGGCGCAGCTGACACAGATCAGCCTGATCGCGCGGCAGGCCGGCGACGGCTTCGCGCAGTACCAGACGGCGGCCGGCGACCGGCTGCTGATGGTCGAGACAGGCAATGTGCCGGCCGAGCAGATGTTTGCCGACGCGGCGACCGGCAACACCGTGCTGACCTGGGTGCTGCGCCTCGTCGGCTTGGTGCTGCTCGTGGTGGCGTTCGCGCTGCTGCTGGCGCCGCTCGGCGTGATCGGCGATTTCATTCCGCTGCTGGGCCGGGTGGTGCGCATGGGCACCGGGCTGGTCGGGTTCGTGGGGGCGGCGCTTGTCGGGTCGCTGGTCATCGCGGTGGCGTGGTTCTGGTACCGCCCGCTGCTTTCGCTCATCGTGATTGCGGTCGGCGTGGGCGTGGCGGCACTGCTCATGCGGTTCGGCCGCAGGCGCGCGGCCGGTGGAAGCCCGGCGCCGGCGGGGCAGGCCTGAAAGGCGCGCGGGACGCGCTGCGAGAAGTGCCGGGGGCCTGAGCGCGACTGCCGGGGAGGCTGGACCTAGCCGGCGAACCGGGCTAAAGCGGGCGCGACCGCTTCGGCCGGCATTTCCCCCGGCGCGAACACCCGGATTGGGGCGTAGCCAAGCGGTAAGGCAGCGGTTTTTGGTACCGCCATTCCCTGGTTCGAATCCAGGCGCCCCAGCCACCTTTCGACGATTTCAGCGAGCACGGGCCTGGAGCGGCCAGGCGAAAGTTGCTCCCGCCGCCGGCGGATCGTGTCGATGCCTGTGGCAGTGCCGTTTCGGCTCGGCGGGCAACTGTGCCCAGGATGACGCGGTGCCTACAGGGCGAGATATCTGTTGCGGATTTCCGGCATGGCGTCGAACTCGTCCCAGGTTCCGCTGAACACGACGGACCCGGTGTCGAGCACATGGAGCGTGTCGGTCGTGCGGCGTGCGAACCAGAGGTTCTGCTCGCTCAGCAGCAAGGCCACACCGTATTCACGGCAGACGGTACTGATGGACTGAGCCATCTGCTCCACGATGATCGGTGCAAGACCCTCCGTGGGCTCGTCCAGCAGCAGAAGCTTCGGCATGGGAAGCAATCCACGCGCCACGGCCAGCAGTTGCTGCTGGCCGCCACTGAGCTCGTTGCCGTATCGGCTTCGCAGCGGCTCAAGCATCGGAAAATACGCAATCATCTGGTCGCTTGTCGCAGACTTGCGGCCCTGGGACGCAGCGTAGCGCGCGATCTCGAGATTCTCGACGACGCTGAGGTGCGGAAAGATGCGCCTGTCTTCGGGAACGAATGACATGCCGAGCCTGGTGCGCTGGAAACCTGCCAAGGGATGAAGGTCGTTCCCCTCCCATGCCAGCCGTCCGCGCGAGGTTGGGCCGCCGCCCATGATGCTCTTGAGCAGCGAGGACTTGCCGGCGCCATTCCGGCCGACAACCGCTACTCTCCCACCATTGGAAACGCTGAGATCGACCCCGTGCAAGACCTGGCTTTCGCCATAGAAGGCGTCGAGCTGTCCGACCTCAAGCATTTTCCACCTCATGCCCCAGATAGACGTCGCGCACCATCGGATCGGCACGAATTTCCTCGCCGGTGCCGACCGCGATCACCTGCCCGAAATTCAGAACCATGATCCGGTCCGAAAGCCCAAAGACGGTGTCCATGTCATGTTCGGTCAAAAGGACGGTGACGCCATAGGTCTCACGCACCCGCTTGATGAGATCGACGGTGGCCCTGCGGTCGGATCGAAACATGCCGGCCGTAGGTTCGTCCATCAGCAGGACCTTGGGGCGCAACGCCAAGGCGAGCGCAATCTCAAGGCGCTTCTTGTCTCCGTGTGAAAGAAAGCGCGCCTCCATGTTGCGACGGTCGGCAAGGCCCACCGCTTCCAGCCACTGTGCCGCGTCGGCGTTCGTCTCATCGGACGGGCGCCACCGCATCCAGCTGCCGTTGCTGGCGCCGATGAGCCGGTTGCGGCATTCGACGGCCAGCACCAGGTTCCCAAGCAAGGTGGATTCTGGATAAATGCGCGCAACCTGGAACGTTCTCGCGAACCCAAGCGCGACCCGGCTCTCCGGCGGCATTCGCGTGATATCGTGACCTTCGGTCTCGATGCGGCCTTTTTCGGGCAGGGCCTCGCCGGTCAACGTCTTGAACAGCGTCGTCTTGCCGGCGCCGTTCGGACCGATGATGGCAAGCGTTTCCCCGGCCCTCACCGACAAATTCACGTCGTGCAGAACAGCAAGGGTGCCGTAGCTCTTGTAGATGCCTTTCGCTTCGAGAATGGGACTCATGAGAGGCTCTCCCGCGCTTCAACCCCTTTTGCGGCATCTCTTCTGCCCGTCTTGTCGGGCCACCGCAGGCGCCCCGCAATTCCCAGCACGCCGTCGGGCGCGAGGAGAACGATCACAAGGAGGATCATGCCGGTAAGCATTTCGGACAGCCCTGCGAGGGCATGCGTCGCCTGCTCGAGAATGAAGAACAGCATGGTTCCGACAACAGGCCCCCAGAAGAAGGCCGCGCCCCCCAACAGCGAGCTGAGCATGGGCTGAATGGAGACCAGATATGTCGCCACCGCCGGCGTGACGATCTGGGCAAGGGGAGCCTGCAGGGCACCCGCCAGAGTCGCAACGGTACCGGATATCACGAAGGCGATGACCCGATACCGGGTCACGTTCACGCCAACGAAACTCGTTCGCTCCGGATCCTGGCGGATCGCTCTCAGGACGCGGCCGAGCCGGCCCGCAGTCAGCCACCAAAGGCCCAAAGCGCAGACCGAGCAGACCACAAACACGAACCAGAAGTAGTTGGATGTGCTCTGCAGGTTGAGCGTCACTATGCCCAGATCGATGTCAGGCCTGGGAATGCCAGGCAAGCCATCGTCTCGCCCAAGCGCCGATGACGAACTGATCAGCAGGCGCATGACCTCGGTCAGGGCCAGCGTGAAGATCGCAAGCGTGATGCCGGCCGTGCGGCGCAGCGCGATCGAGCCGACAATCGCCGCGACAGCTCCTCCGGCAAGCGACGTCACCAGCAATATCAGGGGAAACCATTCGCCGTTCGTCACCTTCAGCATCAGCCCGCAGACGTAGGCGCCGATCGCGAAGAATGCGGCATGTCCGAAGGTTGCAAGGCCGGTGGTGCCGAAGAGCAGATTCCACGATAACGCAAAAAGCGCCGCGATCAGGGCAACGCTCGCGAGGTACAGCATGCCGGGGTTCGCCCAGAACGGCATTGCCGCAACGACCAATGCCGCGGCGACGCCAACGCCAAAGAGAGCCTTCCGGTAGCGATCCCAGTCAACCTGCACCGCGGTTGCGGAATGCTGATGTCCGGCATGCTCGTCTCTTCCCCTGGCGGCCTTCAGGATGCCGCCCGGCCGCCAGAGGAGAAAGGCGATCATGGCGATATACATGGTGATGCCAGGAAAAGCGGGCAGGACCACCGAGTTCAGACTCTCGGCGAGGCCCAGCACGATCGAAGCGAGAAACGCGCCGCGGATGTTTCCCAGGCCCCCGATGATGACGACGATGAAGGCCTGCAACAGGTAGGCGTGCGAGAGAGACGGAGCGAGGCTCTGGTTGGGCAGCAACAGTCCACCCGCCATGCCTGCGAGCAGAAACGAAACCATCACCGTGATGGTCATGACGAGCGGGACATTGATGCCCAGAAAGCCCGACATCCACCGGTCATGGGCCAGCGCCTGGACGATCTTCCCCACCCACATCCGATGGATGACAAGGTCCAGCGCGACAAATGTCAGCAGCCCGACGGCGATGATGAATATCGAAAAATAGGGGATGATGACCGGGCCGACGAACATGACGCCGCCAAGAAACGCGGGCGGATTGATCGAATGATAGTTGATGCCCCAGACCAGCTTGATCACACCATCGAGCGCCAGCATCAGGGCGAAGGTCGCGATCAACGCATAGGCTTCGTCGAAATCCCTGAGACGGCGAAATACCACCAGATCGGTGAGAAGACCGAGCGCGGCAACGACCACGCCGCCGACCAGTGCGGCCGCGAGAAAGGTCCACATCGACTCGACAAAAGGCCCCATGATGCTGAACGCGATATAGGCGCCGAGCATGAAGAAGCTGCCTTGGGCGAAGTTGAGGATCCTGAACAGGCCGAATATCAACGTCACGCCTGCCGCAACCAGGAACACGGCCATTCCCGTGGCGAGACCGTTTGCGATGGAAAACAGAACCTGGTCTAGCATCTCACTCCCCGCTGTCGACTTCGCTTCCTGAGATGCGAACGGCGCTACCAACCTGATCCGGCCACCCGTAGCCTATCGGCTACCGCTTTCGGCCGTGTGAATGCCCTTGTGCTGACTGCTCAAGCGTCACCCCAACTGCGACTGGATCGTCGCCATTCTTTTGGCCGACATCGAATTGGGATCGAGCTCGGTTCAGTCACAATCACAGCGTTTCGACACTGTGCACCAATCGGTTGGTTGGCTGGTTATGCGTCGGGCGCAGGGAGCTGTCAACCGCGCACAGCCCGCCGCCAACGCCCAACGAGTGCCACGCATGTTAAAGCGTCAGCACCGTTTCATCGTTGTTGACCGGAAGTGCGCGACAGACCTACTCTGCGTGCGCTCAGGGGAGAAGGGTCAAAGGCGATCCGGGAAGCAGGCGAGCCCTGTTCGCAATAGCGGAACAAGGTTGGCTGTCATGCATGCCTGGACGCACTTGCCCGTTCCGCCGGTCATTCCAGGAACCGCGACGCCTGCTCGCAAGGCCGGCGCCATTTGCCTATAAGTCTTCCGCAGCCAACCGCGCTTCGCGCAAGATGATCGACAAAGGGACGAGTTGCAGGTGGAAATCAAGAAAACAGCGAAGACGGCATCTGTAACGCGCGCCGATATCGAGGTCGCAGCCGCCAAGGTCTTCAGGCGTGAGGGATACCGCGCCGCCACGATGAGGCAGATCGCCGATGAAGTCGGCCTGCACAAGACCAGTCTCTATCATCACATCCAGACGAAGCAGGAGCTGCTGGTCTCCATCACGCATCACGTTCTGCTCGGGCCGATAAGAAATCTCGAGGCGATTGCGCAAGACAAGACCAAGGATCCACGCACCCGGCTCTACGAAGCCGTTTTCTTCTACATGGGCTGCGTCTTCGACCGTACAGACGCGATTGCCGTTTTCGATCTCTACGTGAGCGACATCGAAGACGATGAGCTTCGCGCAAACGTCATGAAGATGAAGCGGCGCTATATCCGGATCTTCGTGGACCTGGTCACGGAGTGCCTCGGCGATGATACGTCCGAGAGGCCCGACCTGGTCGCCTTCGCGATACTGGGGGCCTGCAGCTATGTGGTGACCTGGTATCAGCCGAACTACAAGGTTCCGCAGAAGGAGCTGGCGCATGCCTTTGCCCGCAACGCGATGCGCGCCATTGACGGCTTGCCGGTCCACTACAGCGAAGAAGAAGGGGTGACTACAGAACCTCACCACCGACGCGCCGAGGCCAGCCGGCCGGCTGCGCGCTCTGTTGCAGGCGCGCGCCGAGCGACCAGCTGACAACCGGACACGCTCCGCCGGCCTCATCACCTGCAGGGTTCTTCCGGGCAGCCTCTGTCAGACAGTGGCAACCGGCATCGGCGGCGAGCCGATGGCACCCGGCAGGCGCAGAGGCGGAGCCGTCAGCAGGAAGCGCGAACGGTTGTTCTGGTGCAGCCACTCGGCGAGCGGCGTCAGATACCATAACTCGCCCAGATGAATGCCGTTCTTGAACAGGCAGAACTCGTGCAACGGCAGGCCCGCATGGGTAGGCTGAATGCGTGCGTTCGGGTCCGCAGGATATAGTTCGACCGCGTAATTGTCAGAAATCAGCGCCGCCACGCCGGTATCGTCGATCCATTTTAGAAGGCGTCCATCTGCTCCGTTCAGCCCCGAAAAACTCGACCTCAGCATCGGGACATCGGGCTTTCCGGCCATATCCGTGAGCACCTGGCCCATTCCGGTGTGGAAGCAAAGCATGTCGCCTTTCTCCACCTCGACATTGTCTGCTTCGAGCACGCGCATCAACGCATCGTAGTCGACACCATTGCGCTTGATTCCGAAGTGCCGGCGAAAATCCACCAGCACGCCTCGCCCCTGGACGCCGTGGGTGGCAAGGTTCTCTATCCCGAGCGCATGCGCCCTGGGGGTTCCAAAAAGCTCGCCCGGCTCGTCGGTAGGACCGCCGGCGCAAATGTCCTCTCCCGCCCGATAGCCATTGTAGAACACCATCTCCTCGACGCCGTCGCCATCGGCATCGAAATAGGCACCGCAATGCGCGAAGCCGTCCCACTGCGTCGAGTATTGCAACGACAGGGTCACGCAGTCGTCGCAGATGACCTCCCTGGCGCCGGGAAGGTCGTTCTCGAACGGATAGCAGTAGAACTCCTTGCCTCCGCGCACGGTTGACCGCAGGCGGGGCGGCTGCCGCCCTGGACTGAGCTCGCCGCCACCCGGAAGATCAAGCGGCAGCGACAGGCAGAAGGTCTTGCCGTGCACGACTTCGGCCACGCCCTCCAGCACCTTCGAGGCGTCGACATAGTTCATGCGTCCGAGCTGATCGTCGGGGCCGAAGTCGCCCCAGTTTGAATCCGACGGACGGTTCTTCCACCGCAATTGTCGCGTCGAAGATTTCTGGTTCAAGTGTCAACTCCTTCCAGCATCGGCTGCGGCACGGCGCCTGCATGCCTGCATGCGCGAGCAGAGCGTCGGCGCACCGTCGCCCTGCGCCGAAGCATTCACTCCGGGCGATCCGGCTTGTCAGGCGATATCATCCCGAGTTCCGTCGCGAGAATCTGGTTGGCAAGGTAGCGGGAATGGAAGCGGCTGTGGATGAAGCCGCCTGCCATGACCCACAGTCCGCGCTGTCCCGTCCGCTTCCACATATTGTTCATCTCACCATAGTCCGGCGCTTCCGGGTCCTCGTCGAGACCCCAGATCCTGCCCACTCGCTCAGCCACGTCGCTCCCGAAGATGCGTTCCACGATGGTGGTGGGGTTGTGGTAGCCGATCGCGAAGACGATGACGTCGGCCTCCAGGATCGAACCGTCCTGCATGAGAATGCCGTTGGGGGCGGCGCCCTCGATCGCGTCGTAGTGCACGAGCCCGATCTTGCCGTCGGCGATCAGGTCGGAGCAGCCGACATTGATGTAATAGCCGCCGCCCTTGCGCGTATATTTCAATCCGTAGCCGGTTCCGTCGTGCCCCATGTCAAGCTTCATGCCCGCAGCCCGGAGCCTGGACAGAAGCTCGGCGTCGTACTGCGCCATGACCCTGGCGCCCATCTGGTGCGCCTGGATCAGGACCGGGTAGGGCACGGCATGGCTCAGGAAGTCCGCATCCTCGACGGACAAGCTGCCGCCGTGCAACGCGAAGGTGAGCCGCGAACTGGGGTCGAGGCTGATGACCCAGATCGGTCCCCGCTGGACCATCGTGACGTCCGCGCCGTGGAACTGAAGATCCTGGGCGACGTCGTGGCCGCTGTTTGACACGCCGATGACGGCGACCTTCTTGCCCTTGTACGATGAACCTTCAGAGTACTGGCTGGTGTGCAGAACCTCTCCCCGAAAGGTATCCAGGCCCTTGAGGCTTGGCGTACGCGGCTCGCCGCTCAGCCCGACCGCCATGACGATATGCCGAGGACGGTACTCCTCCAGGCTGCCGTCGGAACGGCGGATCTTCGCATGCCAGGTCTCCGAAGCCTCGTCGTATTGAGCGCTTTCCAGTTCACTGCCCGTCTGCACATCGAGGTCGAGCAGGCTCGCATAGGCCGCGAACCAGCGGGCGAGATCGTCGGTCGAGGTGTATACCGGCCATGTCTGAGGATATTCGAGATACGGGAGATCATTCGCCCATATCTCGTTGTGCAGCATCAGATTCGCGTAGCGCTTGCCCCAATTGTCGCCGACGCGTTCGTCGCGTTCGATCACGCGTGCAGGCACGCCCAGCGCCTTGAGCCGCGCAGCGACCGACAGTCCGCCGTGGCCGGCGCCGATGATCAAGACGGTCGGCTCGCCAGTGTCGGACGACGCAGCCGCTTCCTCGGTCCAGCGGGATTTGCTGCGTGGGCGGTTCGGCCCCACCTTGTATTCGTGGCCGTGAATCGACTGCAAGGCGGTCATCAGGGTCCATGCGCGCGCCTTGCCGTCGTCGCCGACCACCAGGCGAACAGTTCCCTGGCATTCGCCGACAGTGGTGCGGAAGCTGATTACCGCCTCGATCACGTCGCGACCGACACGGTTGACCCGGCGCGGCGGCATTCGTTCGACAAACCGAAAGCCGGTGGGGGCAACATCGGCAAGATGCGCACGCAGCCCGTCCATGATCTGATCCGGATTGTGGAACGTCCGATAGTGCCAGGTGAACGCCAGTATGTCCCGCCAGCTCGCATCGTCTGCCAGCATGCCGCGCAGCCCATGCAGATCCTGCGCGGCCAACCGCTGGGCAAAACCGGACACCCACGCATGCGCGATCTGCTCTGCACTGCGGTCTATCACTGGTACGAGATCGACCTGTTCCACATGCTTGTTCATGACTTGACTCCAGATATCGCCATTCGCGGTGAGGTCCGCCGCGGGCGGGATTGACTGATGTCCCCCAGCGACGCTGCGGAGGCGGTATGGGACATCGACTCTTGAAGGCCTTCGCGAAAGGCCGGGCCAGGATGCCCGGCGACGTTGATGGCTCTGCCGTCACGTGCCGTCCCGGCGCGCAGGATCGATCCTCATCGAACAGGCAGGTGCCCGCCTGTGGCGGGCGCTCGTGTCGGCATGGGCGGTTCATCGACCGGCTGTAGCACGCCGGCGATCCCGTCGGCGCAGGCGGGACAATCGACATAGGCTTCGGCGCTGACAGCAATTTCCGTCGACACGTCGTCCAGTGGGGCGCGCTGACGCGTCATGGGCGCCACCGCAATGCTCTGCTCAGCGTCATGTCGGGCTTCAATCGTTCGAACAACCGGCTCATTGTCGCGCCCGCTTTCTGACGTCACTCATGCCCTGCAGGTGCCGTGCGCGGAGCGACATCAGGAAGGGCGAGCGCGATCCGCCGCCGCAATGCGCGACGGCGGATATCTCTTCGTTTCAGATCTTGTATTCGACACCCGGCGAAGCCGCCTCGACGACTTCGCTGCCTGCGATTTCCACGCCGGACTTGAACTCGACCCCGCTCTCGGTCGGCGCGGACCCGAGAATGTTCACAGGGCTGAGCCTCTGGTGATCTTCCTTTCGGAACGAGGCCTTGCCCATCACAGTGTCGATCTCGACAGACTCCAGGGCTTCGATGATTGCCTGGGTCTCCACACTGTCCGCGGCCTTGACCGCCGCGGCGAAGCTGTGGACCGCCGAGTGTCCGGACGCAGCGTCGTCCGGCGGGAAGGGAGCGCTTGTCCTGCGTCCGATCTCAGCCAGCAACTCCGCGTGGAGCGCGTTTCCGTTGGGGTTGACGATGTTCCAGTGGACGTTCGACCACATCTGCGGCGGCATGTTCTTGCCCAGCGCGGTCGGCAGGTTCAACCCTCCACCGCCGTCGGCAACGACGCTGACCTTGTCGCTGAGGCCGAGCGTCTTGGCCTGGTTCCACATGGTCACCATGTCGGCGCCGAACGTAAGATTGTAGACGCCCTCGGCGCCGGACTGCATGAGCCGGAAAATCTGGGTCCTGAAGTCGGTCGAGCCGAACTTTGCCGTGGCCACATCCAGGACCTCGACCTCCGTGTTGGCGATCTGGGGATAGAACTCCTTGAGGCCAGCGGAGAAATGCGCCCACGAGGCATGCCCCACGGCCACATCGAGCACGATGCCCGACCATTTCTTCACGTTCGGGAAACGCTCCGCCATCACGCGGGCGAGCGTTCTTGCACGCATGTGATCGTTGTCGGCGCCTCGGAAGAAGTTCCGGCTGTAGAGCTCATGCGTGAGCGACAGCAGCGGCGAACTGGGCGTCATCTGAACCATGTTCAGCGACTCGATGATCTGGATCACCGCGACGTTCTGGGCGCTCAGCGAGGGCCCGATAAGCATGGTGACGCCGTCGGCGGAAAGTTCGCGCGCGTTGGCCACCGCCTGATTGGGGTCGCCCTTGTCGTCTCTGAAGAGGATCTCCAACGGCCGGCCGCCGACACCACCGGCGGCGTTGATCTGGTCCCGGGCAATCTCGATGCCCAATCGATGGTTGTTGCCGATCAGCTGCGACCCGCCGCTAAGCGGCAGCGTGGCACCGATGCGGATAGGCGCATTCGCAAATGCGATGCGACTTCCGACGGCTGCCGACCCTGCAAGCACTCCGCCTGCTACGAGCAATGTTCTCCTGTCGAATTTCACTATTTCCTCCCATGTGTGGTATCGTCGTCGCTCGGTCGGCTTCAGTACAGGGCCCAAGCCATGCGCCTGTTCAGGCGCGCGCCTCCCAACCAACTGGTTGGTGCACTCTATGCGGATGTGGACTTGCCGGTCAAGAGCGGTCGTCGCGCGCTCTTGAATCGGTGAACCTTGTACGGACGGCAGATTGCCCGGGGCAATCGGGGCCCGCGAAGAGATGTCCGCACGGCATCTCGCCATGCCCGCCGCCGTCGCAGCCTCCATCTGTTCACCAGCGGTTGACTTGGAGCTGACGCCATAGGAGAAGATGCCAACCAAGTGGTTGGTTGGCAATTTTCCGTCGGCCGACATCCGTGCTCGAAGGAACCGCCAGTGCCTGAGATCGATTCCCGCGGTGGCGAACAACTTCGCCTCGTCCAGTCGGCCCTCGACCAATTCCTGCTGGCGACCGACCCGTCAACCACTGCGCGTGCCGACTTCCTTGCAGCCCAGTTCGAGGCAGGCCTGGCCTGGGTGCATTTCCCGCGCGGGCTAGGAGGCCTTGAAGTCGATCGCGATCTGCAGGCCGTGGTCGACAACCGGCTGCGTCTGGAAGGTGTTGCGCCCCGCGCACGCGAGGACATGCTGGGCTACCGGATGGGCGGACCGACGATCGAACGGCACGGCACGCCCGAGCAGAAGGCGAGATACATACGACCTGCCTTCATGTGCAGCGAAAGATGGTGCCAGTTGTTTTCCGAGCCGGGCGCGGGTTCGGATCTTGCGTCGCTTTCGACCAGGGCGCGCCGGCAAGGGGACGGATGGCTGATCAGCGGCCAGAAGGTGTGGAGCTCATATGCTCTCTCGGCTGACCTCGGGATGCTTCTCGCACGAACGGACCCCGAACTGCCGAAGCACCAGGGGATCACGTTCTTCGTGATCGACATGCACGCGCCGGGCGTGGAGGTGAGGCCTCTTCGTCAGATGACCGGGGAGGCCGATTTCAACGAGACGTTCCTGACTGACGTCTATGTGCCCGATGAATGCCGAATCGGCGCGACGGGTGCGGGGTGGAAGATTGCCCAGACGACGCTGAGCAACGAGCGTGGAACCTATGGCACAAGGGGGTTTGAAACCGCTTCCGAGGGCACGGCGGTGAGAATGGCGCTCGACCTTGCAGGCAGAGGCGACCCGTTGCCTGCGGAGCTCAGAACCCGGGTTGTCGATCTGTGGGTCAGCAGCATGCTGCTTGGCTGGACCAACCAGCGCATCCTGCGCAACGACCTCTCCGACACCGTCCCGGCGCCGGTGGGCAAGCTCGGCTTCGCAAAGGTGCAGCAGGCGGGCTACGAGCTGTGCGTCGACATCATGGCAGAGGGCATACTCACCGGCGGCGATGCCGACGTCTCCGGGCGACTGTTCGACATCAACGACCCCCGGCACATGTATCTGCGGTCACGTGCCAACTCGATCGAGGGGGGCACTTCCGAGATCATGAAGAACATTCTGGCCACCCGGGTGCTTGGCCTTCCGGCCGAGGAACGCGGCGATAAGCATACGCCCTGGTCGGAACTTCCCAGGAATTGACCATGGAACATATCGATCCGGCCGCCCGACAAGAGTTTCGCGACAATACGCGACGGTATCTGCGCGACAGGTTTCCGCTGACCACAGTCCGCGACGCGGACCGCGAGGCGCCGTCATTCGACGTGCGGATCTGGAAGGAAATGGCCGCCGAGATGGCGCTGCAGGGCATCGCCATCGAAGAACAGTTCGGCGGAAGCGGGTTTGACTACAGCCTGGCCGCCATCCTTTTCGAAGAATCCGGACGAATGCTGGCCGCGGCTCCGTTCGTCGCCACGGTGGGGCTTGCGGCGGAGGTCATCCGCGCAACGGAGGACGCGGCCGCGATGCACCGCTTCCTGCCCGCCATCGCAGCCGGCGAGCTCGTCTCGACGCTGGCGGTGCAGGAACCGGGGGCATCGCTGCACGCCACTGGATTTCAATGCGAGACGCGGCGCGCGGGCCAAGACCAACTGATCAACGGCACCAAGTGCCTCGTTCTGGATGCGCACCTCAGCGACATGATCGTCGTTGCGGCGCGCGGCGCCGACGGGGTCTCGCTGCTTGCCGTCGATACCGACCAAGACGGCGTCACGATAGACCTGCAGCGCGGGATTGACGGCACCAGGCGCGTCTGCACGGTCAATTTCAACGACGCCAGGGGCGCACTCATCGGCACACCGGAGGCAAGCCAGCACGCATTGCGGCGTGGTCTGGCGATCGCCCAGACATACCTCTCATGCGAGATGGTCGGCGCCTCCCAGTACCTGCTGGACGAAACGGTCACATATGCATCGACGCGTATTCAGTTCGGCAGGACGATAGGCAGCTTCCAGGTGGTTCAGCACAGCTGCGCGGACATGTATGTCGACCTGCAATTCGCGCGATCGGCGGTATGGGCGGCACTCGACGCAGCAAATGCCGGGTCAGACAGCCTTGCGACCTATGCGAGCATCGCGAAGCTGGCCTGTTCGGAGGTATTCGTGCGAATCGCAGAACGCAGCCTGCAGATTCACGGCGGACTTGGATTCACCTGGGAGCACTTTCTGCATCTGTATCTCAAGCGGGCAAAGGGCAATCAGTTCCTGCTGGGTACGCCGTCAGAGATTCGCAAGGAAATCGCCGGGCATCTGGACATGAAGGATTGACCTGCCGCGCAGACGACATCCGTCGGCTTGCATCCTGCCGCGCCAGCCGAGCTGGATCACGGCGGGAATGCTTGCGGAATACAGAGCCGTCCTGTCCGCCGCGGGCAGCGGATCTCTCGGGTCCCGGTGAAAACGTTCGCCAGATCCGGACGCCCGGCGCGTGCTGGGCGACGCGCGGCAGGATTGCAAATTCCGCAATTCCTTCGCGACGAGAAACGCGGTTGCCATCGCGCGGGAGAGCATGCTAGTCCCAACCAATCGTTTGGTTTGGTGATTACATGAGCATGCAGAAGACAGCCGCCGCATCCAGGCCCTCTGATCACGGGCTGGACATCGATCTGGCAGTTGCCGAGGCCAACATCCCGACCCTGATGGCCGTTCTCATTCAACTGACCGGCAATCTCGAATGGATGAGCGAGAAGTACCGCATGTCGCGTCCCGCCGGCGTCGGGGACAACGACACGGGAGGGCTGGACGAGGCGGCGCAGGCGGAAATCAGGGCGGCGGCGGTCGCTGCGCTGACGGCTCATCTAGAGGGCGCGCCGGCTGCGATCCGGGACCCCTCGCCGGAACTCATCATCGATATCCTGCGCTTCACGATCGGCGAGCCGCTGCCGATCGAATACGGCCCGATGCTCAAGGACGACATGCGCTCGGCCGGTCTGCTCGCCCCTGATTTCCGCGCGACGCTGGGTGCCGACACGACCGGCGCGGTTCCGCCCCGCATGTCGCCCGCCCCGGCCGGGTTCCGGGTCGGTATCATTGGCGGCGGCATCTCCGGCCTGACTGCCGCAATGGCGTTTGAAGTAGCGAAGATCGACTACGTCATCCTCGAGAAGCATGACTCGGTCGGAGGAACCTGGCTTGAGAACCGCTACCCCGGCGCCGGGGTAGACACACCCAACCACCTCTATTCATGGCCAGGCATCATCCACGACTGGCGGCACTTCTTTTCGTTGCGGGACGACGTCCTGGCCTACCTCAAGGAGGTGGCCGGACGGTTCACCTCGGAGGGTCGCATCCGGCTCAACTGCAACGTCCGCTCCGCCACATTCGACGACGATGCCGGCACCTGGAAAATCGTCTACGACCGCGAAGGCACGACGACGGAAGAGAGTTTCGACGCCGTCATCAGCGCCGTCGGACTTTTCAACACGCCGAGCATTCCCGACATCGAAGGCAGCGAGACATTCAAGGGGGAAGTCGCCCACACCGCAGACTGGCCGGATTCCATCGATCTGGACGGCAAGCGCGTCGGCGTGATCGGCACCGGCGCCAGCGCCATGCAGCTCGTTCCGGCGATCGCGGACAGGGTCAAGTCGCTCACCGTCTTTCAGAGGAGCCCCCAATGGATAGCGCCGTTCGAAAAATTTCAGGTTGAGGTGCCGGCCGCGCTGCGGGCACTGATCGTAAGCGTGCCACTCTATCGCTGGTGGTATCGCATCAGGCAGATGTGGATGTTCAACGACCGCTTCTGGGACGCTCTGGAAGTGGACCCAGAGTGGCCGCATCCCGAGCGGGCGATCAACAAGACCAACGACAACATCCGGCGCTTCTTCACCAAATACATCCAGAGCGAACTGGCCGGGCGCGACGACCTTATCGAGAAGGTCACGCCGACATATCCGCCCTATGTGAAGCGGATCCTGTTCGACAACGGATGGTACAAGACCCTGGCCAAACCGAACGTGGAACTGGTTGCCGAAGGGGTCCAGCGGTTTGAGGAAAACGCCGTCGTGACCGCGTCGGGACAGGAGATTCCCCTCGACGTGGCCATCTACGCAAGCGGTTTCAACGCAGTTCGTTTCCTGTCGACGTTCGAGCTCGTCGGACGCGACGGCGTGAACGTTCGTGACATCTGGAAGGGCGACGACGCCAAGGCCTATCTCGGCACTGTCATCCCCGGCTTCCCCAATTTCTTCTGCATGTATGGGCCCAACCTGCAGGCAGGACACGGGGGAAGCTTCATGACGACCGCGGCCGCGCAGGTGAACTACATCATGACCATCTTCGACGAGATGTTCCGGAACGATATCGCCGTGATCGATTGCAGGCACGACGTCTGCGAGGAATACAACCGGCGGGTCGACGAGGCGAATGCGACCCGTATCTGGACCCATTCCGGAACCAACAACTACTATCGCAACAGCAGCGGCCGCGTCGTGGTGAACAGGGCTTTCAAGAACCTCGACTTCTGGAACTGGACGCGCCGGGCCGACATGAGCGAATTCGACGTCCTGAAGCGACGCAGGCGGGAGGCCGGGCCGGCCGCACCCAGGTCCTGATGAACCGGCGGATTCGAAATGGCGACTGTACCAGAGGACCTGCTGAGATATTTCGAAACCCACGAAACGCCGGAAGGCGTGAGCTGGGACGAGATGCTTGCTCGCCACATCGGCTATATGAGCGACGTCGCCGCTCCTCGCCCGGACTGCCGCGAGGTAACGATACGGACGCTTGACGGCTGGAAGCTGCGCGTGGCCGAATGGTATGGCATGGGCAGCGAGAAGCCCCGCGGCCTTGTCTTCCACATACATGGCGGCGCGTGGGCCGCAGGCAATCATCTGTCGTTTCCGGGCATTGCGGCAATGCTGTGCCAGCAGGGCTACCTCGTTGTTTCCATCGACTACCGCCGAGCCCCGCGCCACAAGTTTCCCGCGGCCTATGACGATTGCCTTTTCGCGCTGGGATGGTGTCGCAGCCGCGCAGCGGAACTGGGCGTCGAGGACAGGATCGTGGTGCTCGGCGAGTCGGCGGGCGCCAATCTCGCAGCCGCCGTCCTGGTCAACGATACCCGCCGCACGGCCAAGGCCGGCGTCCTCCTGTATGGCATCTACGACTATCATCGGGTCGTTCCGGTCATGGAGGCCATTGGCTTGCCCACGACCTACGTCGAAAGCAGCGAGATGGCAGCTCTCGAGGCCGACCCGCGTCTGAGCCCCCTCTTCCATTGCCACCGGCTGCCGCCATGCCTTGTGCTTGTGGGCGAGATGGACTGGGCTCTCGACCAGTCGCGATGGCTGCATGACGACATGAACCGGCAGGGCATCGAGCATGAGTACGGCGAACTGCCGGCCACGCCTCACGGTTTCACCCTTCTACCGGGTCATCCCGGATTTGATGAAGGGTGGAGGCGTGTGTTCGACTTCCTCGCGCGCCTGGAGTCTGCGGATTGAAACCCCTATCGATCCTGATCGCGCAGGTGGGCACAGCCAATGAGGCCTGAGACGCAGACCCTCGCCTCCGTTCCCGAAGCGATGCGCCATCTGGCCGAGCGATATGGCGATCTGATCGCCTTGCAGGATGAGGGGTCGAGCTACACTTTCCGAGAGCTGGACGCCCAGACAAACAGGCTGGCCGTTGGATTGCGGAAGCTCGACGTCGCGGCGGGGGACGTCGTGTTGTGGGCGGCACCCAGCTGTGCGGCATTCATCATCACCTACCTGGCGACGGCCAAGGCAAATCTGCGATTCATCCCGATGAACATCCGTCTGTCGGAGGCGGAGATGTCACGGGTCATCGAGCTGGTGAAACCGAAGATCGTTATCTGCGCCCAGGAATATCGCGACGTTCTCCACGCCATTTTCCCGAACGACGGCTCTGTCAGCCGATTCGTGATCGATGCCGAGGGCGACGACTTCGGTTTTCGGGATGCGAGGACGCTGGTTGCGGCCGACGAGGGGTCGCCGTGCGATTTCGGCGTCAGCGGAGAGACCCCGCACGAGATCCTGCTGACCAGCGGGACCACCGGGGAGGTCAAGGCCGTGGAAAGGCTGCAATGCAGCCGGATTGCCGAATCGTTCGCAGCGATCGCCTCGTGGCCCGCTGGGGTCAGGATGCATCAGCTGCGCATGACGCCGCAGTTCCACATGGGCGGCATTACCGGGCCCTACCAGATCCTGTTGTCTGGCGGGACCGTGACAGTGGGCAAATTCAGCGTCGAGATGGCAGCCAAGGGCATCGCGGCGGGGGCGAATTTCCTTGCCGGCGTTCCCAGCCAATATGCGCTTCTGATCGAATCCGGCCTCTTGGCCCACGGTTCGACCGATGGGGTCCTGGTCTGCTCCACCGGCGGCAGCGGGTCCTCCGTCGAGGAGATCAAGCGACTTCAGGCAGCATTCCCCCGGGCGCATCTGCTTCAGGTCTACGGTTCCACCGAGGCAGGGCTGATCTCGATGAGCAGTGGTTCCGATTTCACCGACCACCTGTCTTCGGTGGGTCGCCCTTTGCGCGGTGTCGAGATCCGCATCGTCGATGCGGACGGCCAGCAGGTGCCGCGCGGAAGTGTCGGCGAGGTGCAGGTGCGATCCCCATTTCTGATGGACCGGTATTTCGGCCGACCCGACCTGACCGCGGCGGCTTTCACCAACGACGGCTTCTTCCAGATGGGCGATCTTGCCCGCCAGGATGACGAAGGGCGGCTGACCATCGTCGGACGCAGCAAGGAGGTCATCATTTCCGGCGGCGAGAACGTCTACCCAAAGGAAGTGGAGGACGTTCTGCTGCAGGTCGATGGCGTGACCGGAGCAGCCGTCATTGCCCAGAAACACCCGATCCTGCAGGAGATGCTGACAGCCGTGATCTGCGCGGCGATCGCGAGCGATGCTGCAGACATGGAACGGCTCGGAGCCCGTGCAGCAGATTTCGTCCGCCGAAATCTCGCAGGGTACAAGGTTCCTCGCGAGATATACCTGGCCAAGACAATTCCACGCAACAGCCTCGGGAAAATCCAGCGCGGCGAACTCGTCGGGCTGCTGCCCTCTCTTACGAAAATCTACAGCCGCTGAGAGCGCGGGCGGCGAGAGCCTGCCGACAAGGGGAAGACAGATGATCAAGGTTGCCCTGGAAGGATCCATAGCCCGCTTCACGCTTGACAGGGAGCACAAGCGCAACGCCATCAGCCTCGAGATGATCGAGCAGTTGTGCACCGAACTCGATCGCGCCGTCGACAACCCCGACCTGTCGGTCATTCTGCTCGACGCCGCCGGGCCGAGCTTCTCGGCAGGGTATGACCTGACAGGCCGATACGCCGAGGGCGGCCGCCCCTCCGACCCGTGGACCGACCGTGAGCATCTGCGCAGGATGACACGCGGGCACGAGGCGCTCTGGAACTGTCCGCTTCCGATCGTGGCGGCCGTCCAGGGCGCATGCATGGCGGGAGGTGCGGATCTCGTGATGCATTCCGACTTCGTCGTAATGTCCGAGAATGCCTACCTTGCCTATCCGCCCACACGTTTTCTCGGAACGCCGCCGTCTCACATGTGGATCTATCGCGCCGGGCTTCCGACCGCCAGGCGGGTGCTGATCGCGGGAGAGAAGATCAGCGCCGATGACGCGCTGAAATGTGGTCTTGCACACTCTGTCGTGCCGGACGACGAACTGGGCAGGGCGGCTCTCGACCTCGCCGCACGCATCTCGGGGGCGGGGCGAGAACTGCTGATGTCGAACAAATGGATCATCAATCGTGGCGTCGACCTCATGGGCCGCGCGCTGCTCAACCGCGTGGCGGAGAGCGAGGATGCGCTGTCGCACCTGTCGCCCAGATCGATGGCCTTCAAGAAGCGTGCAGGCGAAGTCGGCGTCCGCGCCGCACTCGAGGAAACCCGCTGACGGCGTCACTCGAGGGGGCCGAAGCATGCGCGGATATTTCTGCGGGCCGAGTACACGGAGGATGAAATGAGACTGAAGGACAAGGTTGCCATCGTTACCGGCGCATCCAACGGCATGGGTGCCAGCACGGCACGGCTGTTTGCCGCCGAAGGCGCAACGGTCGTCCTGACGGATATCCTGGACGAAGGCGGACATCAGGTCGCGGACAGCATCGCCGGGGACGGCGGCAAGGCGCTGTTCATGGCGGCGGACGTGACGTCCGACGAGGACTGGGCGCGCGTGATGGAACAGACGCTTTCGCGCTTCGGGAAGCTGGACGTGCTGGTCAACAATGCCGGGATCAGCAGCAGCGCGGTCGGCGACGACCATGGCATCGCGGGCTGGACGAAGCTGATGGACGTCAATGCAAACAGCGTGTTTCTGGGGACGATGCGAGCGGCCGACATCATGTCCCGAGCCGGTAGCGGGTCGATCGTGAACATCTCGTCGATCATGGGGATAGCAGGCAGCCCCGCCGGCCATCCCGGCTACTACGCCGCCAAAGCGGCAGTCAGGAACTTCAGCAAGGCCATGGCCTGCCGTTTGGGCCCGAAGGGCGTCAGGGTGAATTCGGTCCATCCCGGCTTCATGGAGCCGATGGTCAATTCCACCAACGCCGGGACCAGGGCGGCGAGGGCCGAGATCACACCGCTGCGGCGGACCGGCCGGTCAATCGAGGTCGCCTACGGCGTCCTGTTCCTTGCGTCCGACGAGGCATCATTCGTCACGGGCACCGAACTCGTGATCGATGGCGGGTTTCTGGCGCAGTAGCTGGACGGCTCGGTCAGTCCCATACTGGGTTCGCCGGCAATACCCACCCGGGATTCGAGAGGGCACTGCCGGCCGGCGCGACGAGATTTCGTGTGGCGCCTACAGACGGTAGGCAGGCTTCAGGCCCGCGAACATCGGAAAATGCTTTGTGTTCAGCGTGGCGAGGTCGGCCTTGGCGACCTTCGCCGTAGCGGCGATGAGAGAGTCGACAGGATCGACTGCGTGACTGCGACCGTACTGGCGCTCGTAGTCTCCGGCCAGCGCGGCGACCTCGAGGTCAATGGCATGGACGGCGTAAGTGTCGAGCAGGTGATCGATGTGGCGGCGCTCGGCAGGACTTCTCACCCCCGCGACGAGCTCCGTGGCGGTGATGACCGACAAAGCTGGCACGTCGGACAGCCCCGCGACAAAATCGATGGCCGGCTGTCGCCCGCGCAGGACATCGATGAGGATGCAGGTGTCGAGCAGCGTCATGTGCGCCCGTAACTGCCCGCGAAGCGGCGTCTTGCGGCTTCGCGGAAATCGCTCGACGCCTCGTCGAGGTCAGTCCGGTCGCTCCAGATACCGATCGCCTTGCGGGTGGCAGCGCGCCAGGCATCGTCATTCACATTGGCGCGTTCGATCAGAAGATCGACGCTCTGGCGAATGAGGTCGGACTGCTTCTGGCCGGTCCGGGCGGAAATGCCCTTGAGCGCGGCCTTCTGGTCGTCCCGCAAGAATACCTGAACCTTGAGCATCACCGCTCTCCTCCAGTTCGACATACAAAATATATGTCGAAGAGGCGAGGCGTCAACTCACACGAACGGTTTTGCCGGCATGAACCTGCGCGGCAGCAGGCGCTCCAGATAGGCGCGGCCGGCCGGCGAGATGTGGTTTTCGTGCGGCAGCAGGAAATCCTTCGGCATGTGGCGGGTGCGGCCGGCCACCTTGTCGAGCGGCACCAGGACGGGCTTCGTCTCCCTGCCGTCGAACTGCAGAGCCACCGAACCGCCGCCGCGCGCGGCGGCCTCGACCGCGAAGACGCCGGCCGCGAAAGCTTCCTTCGCGTCGGTCTCGCTGACCATGGATATCGCGCCGCGCGGCAGGTAGCCGAAGGTGTCGACGCGGGCGCGCTTGCCGCGCAGATCCTCCGCCAGGATGCGCTCGATCGCCTGACCGAGGTCTGTGCCGGACAGGCGGACGTTGCCGTGCGCGTCGCGCTCCTGCAGCTCTGGCGGGACGAGCTCCTCGACCAGCGATTTGCCGCTGGTGCCGGAGACGCCTTCGGACATGGCCACGATGCAGCGATTGTGCCGCTCCATCACCAGGCGCACGTCGTCGACGAAGCGCTTCCGCTCGAACGGCCGTTCGGGAACGTAGAGCAGGTGGGGGCCGCTTTCCTCGTCGAGCTGCCAGGCGGCGGAGGCGGCCGTGAGAAAACCCGCGTGGCGGCCCATCACGATGCCGACATAGATGCCGGGCAGGGCGCGGAAATCGAGGTCGACGGAGAGGAACGCGCTCGCCACGAACTCGGCGGCCGAGATAAAGCCGGGCGTGTGGTCGCTCTCCTCGAGGTCGTTGTCGATGGTCTTCGGCGCGTGCACGCAGGCGATGGCGCCGCCGGCGGCGTCATTGAGGATCTGCTGGGTGCCGGCGGTATCGTTGCCGCCGATATAGACGAAGGCGGTGGCGCCCACCTTGCGCAGGCCTGCCAGGATCTCCTCGCAATAGGCGGCATCCGGCTTGTCGCGGGTGGAGCCGAGCGCGGCGCTGGGGGTTGCCGCGATGCGCATGAGCTCGGCCTCGGGCACGGCGGCGAGGTCGACGAATCGGCCCTGGCGCACGCCGCGCACGCCGTGCAGCGCGCCCAGCACGCGCACCTTCGGGTCGCGCCGCCTGGCCTCGACCACCACGCCGGCCAGCGTCTGGTTGATGACGGCGGTGGGCCCGCCGCCCTGCGCGATCACGAAAGTCTGCGACATCGGTGTCCTCCTGCCTGCGGGCGTGTCGGGGCACTTATTAAATCGGTTCAGGTGGCGCGTCCACCCTCGGACAGCCGGAGCGAAAACACCCCCTTCACCACACTTCGTGTGGTCCCCTTTCCCCGTGAACGGGGGAGGAACCAGGTAGCGGCAAGGGGTGGAGGGAGTGTTGCTGAAGCCGAGATTGGAAGGATCGGGCACACTGCGCTAGGATCCCGCCAGATCGCTTTTGCAGGAGTCGCGTAGACCAGTGACAATCATCGACCATCACGGCCACCCCCTCTCAGGCGCGAGCGCGGACAGCCTGACGCGCTACGAAAATGCGCTGCACATGCTGCGCTGCTTCATCGGCGATCCGATCGGGGAGGCGGACGCGGCGATCGCGGCCGACCCCGGCTTCGTGATGGCGCATGTGTTCAAGGGCTATGTCTACGGGCTGTCGACCGAAGCGGCGGCGGCGCCGCTGACGCGGGCCGCATATGAGGCGGCGGCCGCGCTGCCGGCGAGCGCGCGCGAGGCGGCGCATGTGGCCGCGCTGGGGCATCTGGCGGAAGGGCGCTGGCATGCGGCCGGCAAGGCGCTGGAGGCGATTTCGGGCGAGCATCCGCTGGATGCGCTGGCGCTGCAGGCCGGGCACCAGGTGGACTTCTTCACCGGCAATGCACGCATGCTGCGCGAGCGCATCGGCCGCGCGCTGCCGGCCTGGGACGCCGGCATGCCGGGCTATCACGCCATGCTGGGCATGCATGCCTTCGGGCTGGAGGAGACGGGCGACTATGCCCGCGCCGAGGCGACGGGCAGGCGGGCGGTGGAGCTGGAGCCGCGCGACGGCTGGGCGCAGCACGCGGTGGCGCATGTGATGGAAATGCAGGCGCGGCAGCGCGACGGCATCGCCTGGATGCGCGCCAACCCGGAGGCGTGGACGAAGGAGAGCTTCCTGCAGGTGCACAATTGGTGGCACCTGGCGCTGTTCCACTACGAGCTGGGCGAGGCGGACGAGGTCTTTGCGCTGTTCGACGGGCCGATCTTCGGCAGCCGGTCTACCGTGTCGCTCAACATGGTGGACGCGTCGGCCATATTGTGGCGGCTGCACCTCGGCGGCATTGATGCGGGCGGGCGCTGGGAGGCGCTGGCCGACAATTGGGAGGCGGCGGGCGGCGCGGCCAACTATGCCTTCAACGCCGCGCATGCGGCGATGGCGTTCGTGGGGGCCGGACGCAGCGGCGCGCTCGGCCGGCTGGTCGAGGCGCAGCGCGCGGCGATGGAGGAGGCAGGCGACAACGCGGCCTTCACCCGCGAGGTTGGACACCCGGTGACGCTGGCGATCATGGCGTTCGGCGAGGGGAACCATGCGGAAGCGGTGCGGTTGCTGCGGCCGATGCGGCGCATCGCCCACCGCTTTGGCGGCAGCCACGCGCAGCGCGACGTGCTGGAGCTGACGCTGATCGAGGCGGCGCTGAGGGCTGGCGACACGGCGCTGGCCGGCGCGCTGACGGCGGAGCGGCGCGAGGCGCGGCCGGACAGCCCGCTGTCGCAGCTTTTCGTGCGGCGCGCGGCGGGTATGGAAGTTTCGCCCGTGGAAAAGGGCGCCTGAGCGAGAGCGCCTCGTTTCTTCCGGCACGCCCTCGTCCGTCCCGGCGCTGACGCGCCGGTCCAGCTTCTGCCGCAAGGGGAGAGGGGAGGGCGGCGCGCTGCCTAGGGCTGCTCCACCCGGATCGCCATTCGCCTTGCCAGGCAAGTCGGGCGATCCGACCTCCCCGCCGGGGGAGGTGAAGGCATCGCATATTTTTTGCGAGGCCCGAAAAAAATCGCTGCAACGTTGCCGGAAACTTGCTATCTGGGGAGCCGGCGCGGGAGGAGCGCCGTGAATGAAGCCGGCAGCCCAGCTGCAAGCCGGCCGGGAGGAAACCATGTTTCTTGGCCTCGATCTCGGCACGTCCGGCGTCAAGGCGCTGCTGATCGACGAGCGGCAGAAGCCCGTGGCTTCGGCGACGGGCGAGCTCGACGTTTCGCGCCCGCATGCCGGCTGGTCGGAGCAGAACCCGGCCGACTGGATCGCCGCGACCGAGGAGGCGGTGGGCAAGCTGAAGGCGTCGCACCCGAAGGAGCTGGCGGCGGTGAAGGGTATCGGCCTTTCCGGGCAGATGCACGGCGCCACGCTGATCGGCTCGGGCGGGGAGGCGCTGCGGCCCTGCATATTGTGGAACGATACGCGCAGCCACAGGGAAGCCGCCGCGCTGGACGCCGATCCACGTTTCCGCAAGATCACCGGCAACATCGTGTTTCCCGGCTTCACCGCGCCGAAGCTGGCCTGGGTGAAGGCGAACGAGCCGAAGACTTTTGCAGCGACGCGCAAGGTGCTGCTGCCGAAGGACTATCTGCGGCTCTGGCTGACGGGCGAATACATCTCCGAGATGTCGGACTCGGCCGGCACGAGCTGGCTGGACGTGGCAGCGCGGAAATGGTCGGGCGAACTGCTTGCCGCGACCGACCTCGACGAAAGCCACATGCCGGCGCTGGTGGAAGGCACCGAACCCGGCGGCACGCTGCGCGGGTCGATCGCGGCGCGCTGGGGCATGGGCGGCAGCGTGGTGGTGGCCGGCGGGGCGGGCGACAACGCGGCATCGGCGGTGGGCATGGGCACGGTGGGCGAGGGGCACGCCTTCGTGTCGCTGGGCACATCGGGCGTGCTGTTCGCCGCCAACGACAGCTACCGGCCGAGCCCGGAGACGGCGGTGCACACCTTCTGCCATGCGCTGCCGGAGACCTGGCATCAGATGGGCGTGATCCTTTCGGCGACGGATTCGCTGAACTGGCTTTCGGGCATCACCGGCCGGGATGCCGGCGCGCTGACCGGCGAGCTTGGCGAGGCGCTGAAGACGCCATCGGACGTGACCTTCCTGCCCTACCTTTCGGGCGAACGCACGCCGCACAACGACGCTGCCATACGCGGCGTGTTCACCGGGCTTTCGCATGGTAGCGACCGCGCTGCGCTGACGCAGGCGGTGCTGGAAGGCGTGGCGTTTGCGCTACGCGACAATCTGGAGGCGCTGCGGGCGGCAGGCACGCAGCTTTCGCGCGTCACCGCCATCGGCGGCGGCTCGCGCTCGCGCTACTGGCTGAAGGCGATCGCGACCGCGCTGGGCATTCCGGTCGACCTGCCGGCGGACGGCGATTTCGGCGCCGCCTTCGGCGCAGCGCGGCTGGGGCTGATCGCGGCAAACGGGGCCGATGCGATGGCCGTGTGCACCGCGCCGGCGACGGCCGCCACTATCGAGCCGGACGCGACGCTGGCGGGTGCTTTTGCGGATGCCTACGCGCGCTACCGCGCGCTCTATCCGGCGATCAAGAGCGTGCCGGCGCGATGAATTTGCCCGTAACTACGCTCCCTCCACCGCCTTCGGCGGTCCCCCTCCCCCGCTTCGCAGGGGAGGAACCGAGGTCGCCGCCGGCCGCGACGCCGGTTCTTCCCCCGTTTACGCGGGAAGGGGACCACGCGAAGCGTGGTGAAGGGGGTGTTTGGACAAGCCAAATCCAATTCATGGAGCATTCCGAATGACCACCGGATTTTTCGGCGACATCAAGAAGATCAAGTATGAGGGGCCGGAGAGCGACAATCCGCTGGCCTATCGCTTCTACAACCCCGACGAGAAGGTGATGGGCAAGCGGATGGAGGACCATCTGCGCTTCGCCGTCGCCTACTGGCATTCGTTTGCCTGGGAGGGGGGCGACCCCTTCGGCGGGCGCACCTTCGAGCGGCCCTGGTTTGGGGACACGATGGAGCTGGCGAAGCTGAAGGCGGACGTGGCCTTCGAGATGTTTTCGCTGCTGGGCACGCCGTTTTACTGCTTCCACGACGCGGACGTCCGGCCCGAGGGCAGGGATTTTTCCGAGAGCAAGGCGCGGCTCGAGGAGATCGTCGACTATTTCGCCAAGAAGCAGAAGCAGACCGGCGTGAAGCTGCTGTGGGGCACGGCCAACCTGTTTTCCAACCGCCGCTACATGGCGGGCGCTGCGACCAATCCGGACCCGGACGTGTTTGCCTACGCGGCGGCGACGGTGAAGAGCTGCATCGACGCCACCAAGAAGCTGGGCGGCGCGAACTATGTGCTGTGGGGCGGGCGCGAAGGCTACGAGACGCTGCTGAACACCGATCTGAAGCGCGAGCGCCAGCAGGCCGGACGCTTCCTGCAGATGGTGGTGGACTACAAGCACAAGATCGGTTTCAAAGGCACGATCCTGATCGAGCCGAAGCCGCAGGAGCCGACCAAGCACCAGTACGACTACGACGTCGCCACCGTGTACGGCTTCCTCAAGGAGTTCGGGCTGGAGAAGGAGGTGAAGGTCAACATCGAGCAGGGCCACGCGATCCTGGCCGGCCACTCCTTCGAGCATGAGCTGGCGATGGCCGCGTCGATGGGAATTTTCGGCTCGATCGACATGAACCGCAACGACTACCAGTCGGGCTGGGATACCGACCAGTTTCCCAACAACGTGCCGGAGATGGCGCTGGCCTACTACCACGTGCTGCAGGCGGGCGGCTTCACCACCGGCGGCACCAATTTCGACGCCAAGCTGCGGCGTCAGTCGCTCGATCCGCAGGACCTGCTGATCGCGCATATCGGCGGCATGGACTGCTGCGCGCGCGGCCTGAAGGCGGCGGCTGCGATGGTGGCGGACAAGGCGCTGTCGGGGCCGCTTGCCGAGCGCTATGCCGGCTGGAATTCGGCCGAAGCCAAGGCGATGCTGGCGGGCAAGCGCACGCTGGAAGACATTGCCGAGCGCGTGGTGAAGAAGAAGATCGAGCCGCAGCCGAGATCGGGCCGGCAGGAGCTGCTGGAGAACATCGTCAACCGCTACGTGTGACGGCGAGCGGTTCGGGCGGCATGAGCGAGGCGGCGCCGAGCGCCGGGCGGGCGATCGTCGTCATGGGCGTTGCCGGCTCGGGCAAGTCGACCGCCGGCGCCTTGCTGGCGGAGCGGCTCGGCGCCGGCTTCATCGAGGGCGACCGCTTCCACCTGCCGGCCAGCATCGAGAAGATGTCGGCCGGCATTCCGCTCACCGACGCGGATCGCTGGCCGTGGCTCGACGCGGTCGGGCGCGAGATCGCGCGGCTGGCCGGCGAGGGCCGGCCGGTGGTCTGCGCCTGCTCGGCGCTGAAGCGGGCCTATCGCGACCGATTACGGGAAAGCGCGGGGCTGCCGCTTAATTTCGTCTACCTCGAAGGCTCGCGCGAACTGATCGCGGGCAGAATGGAAAGCCGCACCGGGCACTTCTTCGCGCCGTCGCTGCTCGACAGCCAGTTCGCCACACTGGAGCCGCCGGGGACGGACGAGGGCGCGGTGGTGGCCGACCTGAGGCTGCCGGTGGCGGAGATGGTGCGGCGGGTGGCGGAGGCGATTGAACGCATCTGATTTGGTGCTATATTTGGCACCAAACAGGATGCGGAATATGCCCCATATCATTCTCGCCGAAGTCACTGCCAGCGTTTCCGAGCTCAAGCGCAACCCGATGGGAACGGTCGCCGCGGGCGAGGGATTTCCGGTCGCGATTCTCAACCACAATGAGCCGGCCTTCTACTGCGTGCCTGCCAAGGCGTTCGAGGCGATGATGAATATCATCGAGGATGCGGAGCTTAATGCGATCGCCGATTCCCGGAAGGATCAGCCGCGGGTCCGCGTGAACCTCGATGAAATATGAGATCGAATTTCTGGAAGCGGCACTCAAAGAGTGGAAGAAGCTCGATCCGAACACCCGTGAGCAGTTCCGCCGCAAGCTGGAGCAGCGGCGCGAAACACCCCGTGTGCCGTCCGCAAAGCTGAGCGACGCAAAGGATCGGTACAAGATCAAGCTGCGTAGCAGCGGATATCGTCTCGTCTACCAAGTAGAGGACGACGTGCTAGTCGTTCTCGTCATTGCCATCGGCCGGCGGGACAAAGACGCGATTTACCTCGCTGCAGCAAAGCGGTAGCAGCTCTCAGTTCAGCGGGATGTCGTTGTCGGCCTTCGAGGCCTGGTAGGTTTCCGACAGGTCGTCGTAGGTTTTCGCGATGGCCGCGATGCGGGCTTCGGTCGCCTGCCGTTCGGTTTCCGGCAGTTCGCGGGCGAGGCGGCGCAGCGCGAAGCTCTTCCAGTAGGCGTTCTCGGCATTGTAGCCGCCGGGGTCGAGGGTGAAGACCTCCTTCAGGATCTTGAGGTCGTGCGGGATGGCGAAGCTGTCGCGCGAATCCTCATGGCTGAACAGGTAGTGGAAATTGTCGAAGCCGGCCCAGGTGATGGCAGACAGGCAGAGCGAGCAGGGCTCGTGGGTTGAGAGGAACACGCAGTCGCGCGTGTCGGGGCGGCTGGCCCTGGGCAGCTCGTAGAAGCGCTTCAGCGCGTGCATCTCGCCATGCCAGAGCGGGTTTTCCAGCTCGTTGTTGGTCTCGGCGATGACGAGCGAGAGGTCGCTCTTGCGCAGGATCGCGGCGCCGAACAGCTTGTTGCCGCAGGCGACGCCTTCGCGCGTCTTCGGCACGATGTCGTGCTCGATGACGTCGAAGAGGCGGTGGATCAGATGCGTGTCGGTCATCGGGGGAGGTGGATCTCGTATGGGTCGGAGAAGTGGAATTCCTCGAGGTTCACGCCGTCGCCGCCACGGTCGACGATGAGGAAATCCTGCGGTTCGCCGATGGCGGTGAGGACGCCGTGCCAGCGGCCGCGCGGGTAATTCACGCCCTGGCCGGGACCGGCGAGGAAGGCCTGCGGCTCGGCCGGGCCGTCGGGACCGTCGGCGGCGACCACGACGAGGAACGGCCGGCCGTTGAGCGGCACGAAGGCCTGGCTGCCGAGCGGGTGGCGCTCGACCATGGTGAGGGCGAGTGGCATGGCGTAGGGCTGGCCGCGCGCGATGGAGATAAGCACCCTGGCGTTGGGGCCGGTCGCATCAGCCTCGGCAAGCGCATGGAAACGCTCGGTGCGGCCTGAATTGATGGGATAGTGGTTGGTCCAGCCATCGGCCGAGATCACGTCGCCGAAGGGAGCGAAGGCCTCGCGGGTGAGGGGCTGGGCGAATATTTTCTTCAAGGACGAACGCCCCCTTCACCACGCTTCGCGTGGTCCCCTTCCCCCGTGAACGGGGGAAGAACCGGCGTCGCGGCCGGGAGCGAATTCACGAGCCGAACCTGCGCAGTGCGGCGTGGCGGTTGACGTCCTTGTAGAGCAGGTAGCGGAAGCGGCCGGGGCCGCCGGCGTAGCAGGCCTGCGGGCAGAAGGCGCGCAGCCACATGTAGTCGCCGGCCTCCACCTCGACCCAGTCGCGGTTGAGCTTGTAGACGGCCTTGCCCTCCAGCACGTAGAGGCCGTGCTCCATCACATGCGTCTCCTCGAACGGGATCAGGCCGCCAGGCTCGAAGGTGACGATGGTGACGTGCATGTCGTGGCGCAAATCGGCGGGGTCGACGAAGCGCGTGGTGGCCCAGCGGCCCTGCGTGTCCGGCATGGGCGAGGGCGCGATGTCGGCCTCATTCAGGAACAGCGGATCGGGCACGTCGATGCCCTCGACGAAGTCGTAGGCCTTCCTGATCCAGTGGAAGCGGGCGGGCGCCTTGCCCTCGTTGCGCAGCGTCCAGCCGCTGGCGGGCGGCAGGTAGGCGTAGCCGCCGGGCGTCAGCACGTGCTTCGCGCCGCCAAGCATGACGGCGATCTCGCCCTCGACCACGAAGAGCACGCCTTCGGCGTCGGCGTCGGGTTCGGGCTGCTTGCTGCCGCCGCCGGGCGCGACCTCCATGATGTATTGCGAAAACGTCTCGGAGAAGCCGGAGAGCGGGCGCGACAGGATCCAGAGACGGGTATCGTCCCAGAAGGGGAGGTAGCTCGTGACGATGTCGCTCATCACCCCTTTCGGGATGACCGCATAGGCCTCAGTGAAGACGGCGCGGCCGGTGTGGACCGTTTCCTGCGAGGGCAGGCCGCCATGCGGGGCGTAGTAGGTGGGGCTCGTCATGTGCTTGTCCCTCACGCCGGCAGGATGGCCCGCAGGCGCAGCTCGGCGATGCGCTCGACCTGACGGCAGGCGGTGGCGAATTCGGTTTCGCGGGTGTTTTCGATGCGGCTCTCGAAGGCGGCGAGGATCGACGCCTTGGTGTTGTCCTTCACCGCAATGATGAAGGGAAAGCCGAATTTTTTCACATAGCGCTGGTTCAGGTCGGTGAACGCCGCGCGCTCTGCGTCGGTCAGCGCGTCGAGGCCGGCGGAGGCCTGCTCGGCCGTCGATTCAGCGGTGAGCCGCTTCGCCGCCGCGAGCTTGCCGGCGAGGTCGGGGTGGGCGACCAGCACGGCTAGCCGCTGCTCGTCGCTGGCCGAGCGAAAGATGCGGGCGAGCGCATTGTGCAGGCCGCCGGCGCTGTCATGCGCCGGGCCGAGCTCCAGCTCGAAGGCGCGCTCGGCGATCCAGGGCGAATGCTCGAAGATACCGCCGAATTTTTCCACGAAGGCGTCGCGGTCCATGCGCGAGGGGCGCAGCGCAGGCGCGCGGTAGGGGTGATGCCTGCGCCAGTGGGCGGCGATGTCGCCACGGGTCGGCAGCCAGACGCGGTCGTGGCCCTTCACGTAGTCGATGAAGCGCTGCAGCGCGGCGGCGCGGCCGGGTCGGCCGACGAGGCGGCAGTGCAGGCCGATGCTCATCATCTTCGGGCTGCCGGCCTGGCCCTCGGAATAGAGCGTGTCGAAGGCGTCCTTCAGATAGGCGAAGAACTGGTCGCCGGAGTTGAAGCCCTGCGGCGTGGCAAAGCGCATGTCGTTGGCGTCGAGCGTGTAGGGGATGACGAGCTGCGGCGAGATGGCGTTGCCGTGGCCGTCATGGTCGAGCCAGTAGGGCAGGTCGTCGTCATAGGTGTCGGAGATCCAGTCGAAGCAGGCTTCGGCGCAGGCGAGGCGGACGGACCAGACGGAGGTGCGCCCGAGATAGAGGCCGCGCGGCGGCTCGCCGACGACTTCCGTATGCAGGCGGATGGCTTCAACAAGGTCTGCGCGCTCGGCCGCCTCGTCATGGTCGCGATAGTCGATCCAGCGCAGGCCGTGGCTGGCGATCTCCCAGCCGGCCTGTTTCATCGCCGCGACCTGGTCGGGCGAGCGGGCGAGCGCGCTGGCGACGCCGTAGACGGTGACCGGAACGGCAGCGGCCGTGAACATGCGGTGCAGCCGCCAGAAGCCGGCGCGGGCGCCGTACTCGTAGATGGACTCCATGTTCCAGTGGCGCTTGCCCGGCCAGGGCGCGGCGCCGACAATCTCCGACAGGAAGGCTTCGGACGCGGCGTCGCCGTGGAGGACGCAGTTCTCGCCGCCTTCCTCGTAGTTGACGACGAACTGGACGGCGACATGGGCGCCGCCCGGCCATGCGGCGTCGGGCGGGTTGGCGCCATAGCCGCGCATGTCGCGCACATATCGTTTCGGTTGCGTCATCCAGTGGTCCCGCCGGCAGAGGCCCGCAGCCTTCGATCTTCAGGATATGCAGGGAAAGCGGCCGCTATTCCCCCCAAAAAATTTGAAAGTCTTTTCGAGCGGTTCCCCCGCCGCAGGGCTTATGCAATGCTCCGTATTGCCTCACAATTGGGCAGATACCAAGCGGGAACAAGCAAGGCATGGCCAAAGGCGGAAGGCTGACGACACATGTGCTGGACACGGCATCCGGCAAGCCGGCGGCGGGGCTGAGGATACGGCTCTACCGGCTGAACGGCAATTCGCACGAAAAGCTCGCCGAAGTGACCACCAATGCCGACGGGCGCTGCGATGCGCCGCTGCTGGAGGGCGGGTCGTTCAAGACCGGGCAGTACGAGCTGGTGTTCTTCGCCGGCGACTATCTGCGGGCGGCCGGTGCGGCGCTGCCGGAGCCTGCCTTCCTCGACGAGGTGCCGATCCGCTTCGGCATGGCGGAGGAGACGCACTATCACGTGCCGCTGCTGATCTCGCCCTACGGCTATTCCACCTATCGGGGGAGCTGATGTCCGCTCCGGCAGTGCGCAACCACATCCGCTTCCTGCTCAATGGCGAGGAGGTGACGCTGGCCGAGGTGCGGCCGGACGAGACGCTGCTCGACTATCTGCGGCTGCGCCGCAGGCTGGTCGGAACCAAGGAAGGCTGCGCGGAAGGCGACTGCGGCGCGTGCACCGTGCTGGTGGGGCGGCTGAGCGGCGGAGAGCTGCGCTACGAGGGCGTGAACGCCTGCATCCGCTTCCTCGGCTCGGTAGATGGCTGCCATGTGGTAACGGTCGAGCACCTGCGGGGCGAGGGCGGCGGGCTGCACCCGGTGCAGCAGGCGATGGTTGATTTTCACGGCTCGCAATGCGGCTTCTGCACGCCGGGCTTCGTGATGTCGCTCTATGCGCTGTGGATGCGTAATCCGAGGCCGAGCGTGCAGGCCATCGAGAAGGCGCTGCAGGGCAATCTGTGCCGCTGCACGGGCTATGAGCCGATCGTGAAGGCGGCGCTGGCGATCTCGGACTACGGCTCGCTGGAGGCCGATTTCCTGATGCGCGAGCGGGCCGGGGTGGCGGCGAAGCTCGCGGCGCTGCGCGACGGCGCGCGGGTGGGGATCGGGGCCGGCAAGGACAGGCTGGTCATCCCCGCTTCGGTGGACGATCTCGGCGCCATCATGGAAGCCGAGAGCGGCGCGCGCATCGTCGCCGGCTCGACCGATGTCGGGCTGTGGGTGACGAAGTTCATGCGCGACATCACGCCGGCCGTCTTCATCGGCGGGCTGGACGAGCTGCGCGGCATCGAGACTTCGGGCGGGAAGATCACCATCGGCGCGGGCGTGAGCTACACGGAGGCGTTCGAGGCGCTGTCGGGCGCGGTGCCGGCACTGGGCCGGCTGATCGACCGCATCGGCGGCGACCAGGTGCGCAACATGGGCACGATCGGCGGCAACATCGCCAACGGCTCTCCGATCGGCGACACGCCGCCGCCGCTGATTGCGCTGGGCGCGACGCTGACGCTGCGCAGGGGAGAGGCGCGGCGCACCATGCCGCTGGAGGATTTCTTCATCGACTACGGCAAGCAGGCGAGGGAGCCGGGCGAATTCGTGGAGGCGGTGGATGTGCCGCTGCCGGCGCAGGGCGCGCACTTTGCTGCCTACAAGATCACCAAGCGGCGCGACGAGGACATCACCGCCGCACTCGGCGCCTTCCACGTGACCGTCGAGGGGGGCACGGTGACGTCGGCGCGCATCGCCTATGGCGGCATGGCGGCGACGCCGAAGCGCGCGAGCGCGGTGGAGGCGGCGCTGATCGGAAAGGCGTGGACCATGGACACGGTGGAGGCGGCGCTGCCGGCTTATGAAGCCGACTACAAGCCGATCTCCGACATGCGGGCCTCGGCCGAATACCGGATGCTGGCGGCGAAGAATCTGCTGAAGCGGTTCTATCTGGAGACCACGGGGACGAAGAAGCCGATCAGCGTGAAGCGGTACGAGGTGGCGTGATGAACAGGCATTCGCCCGACCTCACCGCATCGAAGATCACTGGCGGCGTGCACACCGACACGCGCCACGATTCGGCGCACAAGCATGTGACCGGGCAGGCGGTGTATATAGACGACATGCCGGAGCCGGCGGGCACGCTGCATGCCTGCCTCGGCCTCTCCAACATCGCGCACGGCACGATCACGAAGCTCGACCTGTCGAAGGTGCGGGCCGCGGCGGGCGTGGTGTGGGTGATGACGGGCGAGGACGTGCCGGGCGAGAACGACATCTCGCCGACCGGGCGGCATGACGAGCCGGTGCTGGCGGTGGGCGAGGTGCAGTTCCATGGCCAGCCGATCTTCGCGGTGATCGCCGAGACGCGCGAGCAGGCGCGGCGGGCGTGCCGGCTGGCGGAGGTGGACTACGATTACATGCCGGCGCTGATCGACATCGCCGATGCCGGGCCGGACGCCAGGATGGTGACGCCGCCCCTGACGCTGAAGCGCGGCGACGCGGCAGCGGCGATCGCCGCCGCGCCACGCCGCGTGAAGGGCCGCATGCGCGTCGGCGGGCAGGACCATTTCTACCTCGAGGGGCAGATCGCGTTCGCGGTGCCGGGCGAGGACCGCGACGTCACCGTGTATTCCTCCACGCAGCACCCGAGCGAGGTGCAGCACATGGTGGCGCATGCGCTGGGCGTGCCGAGCCACGCCGTGACCGTCGAGATCAGGCGCATGGGCGGCGGCTTCGGCGGCAAGGAAACGCAGGCGAACCAGTTTGCCGCGATCGCGGCGGTGGCGGCGAAGAAGCTCAACCGGCCGGTGAAGATCAGGCCGGACCGCGACGACGACATGACCGCCACGGGCAAGCGGCACGACTTCCTGATCGATTATGAAGCCGGCTTCGACGACGAGGGAAACATACTCGGCGTCGACTATGTCTACGCCGCGCGGGCGGGTTTCTCGTCCGACCTTTCGGGGCCGGTGACGGACCGCGCGCTTTTCCACTGCGACAACGCCTATTTCCTGCCGGCGGTGCAGGCACGCTCGGCGCCGCTGTACACGAACACTGTTTCGAACACGGCCTTCCGCGGCTTTGGCGGGCCGCAGGGCCTGATGGGCATGGAGCGGGTGATCGACGAGGTGGCAATCGCCACCGGGCTCGACCCGCTGGAGGTGCGCAAGCGCAACTTCTACGACCGGATGGGCGAAGAGCGCGGGCGCGACCTGACGCCCTATCACCAGAAGGTGGAAGACAACATCATCCACCGGGTGGTGGCCGAGCTGGAAGAGAGCGCCAACTATGCCCGGCGGCGGCGCGAGATCGGCGCCTTCAACGACAACAGCGCGATCGTGAAGCGCGGGCTGGCGCTGACGCCGGTGAAGTTCGGCATCTCGTTCACCGCCACGCATTTCAACCAGGCGGGCGCGCTGGTGCATGTCTACACCGACGGGTCGGTGCACCTGAACCACGGCGGCACCGAGATGGGGCAGGGGCTCTACGTCAAGGTGGCGCAGGTGGTGGCGGAGGAATTCCAGATCGACATCGACCAGGTGAAGATCACCGCGACGACCACGGGCAAGGTGCCCAATACGTCGGCCACCGCCGCCTCGTCGGGCTCGGACCTGAACGGCATGGCCGCGCAGGACGCCGCGCGCCAGATCAAGGACCGGCTGTGCAGCTTCGCCGCCGAGAAATACGGGCTGCCGAAGGAGCAGATCAAATTCCTGCCCAACCGGGTGCGGGTGGGCAACCAGGAGATACCCTTCGCCGACCTGGTGCAGCAGGCCTATATGGGGCGCGTGCAGCTGTCGGCGGCCGGCTTCTACAAGACGCCGGACATCCACTGGGATCGCGACAAGGGGCAGGGGCGGCCGTTCTACTACTTCGCTTATGGCGCGGCCTGCGCGGAGGTGTCGGTCGATACGCTGACCGGCGAATACATGGTCGAGCGCGTGGACATACTGCACGAGACCGGCCGCTCGCTGAACCGCGCGATCGACATCGGGCAGGTGGAGGGCGCGTTCATCCAAGGCATGGGCTGGCTGACCACCGAGGAGCTGGTGTGGGACGAAAAGGGGCGACTGCGGACGCATGCGCCCTCGACCTACAAGATACCGCTGGCCTCGGACCGTCCGAAGATCTTCAACGTGACGCTGGCCGACTGGGCGGAGAGCCGCGAGAAGACGGTGCACCGCTCCAAGGCGGTGGGCGAGCCGCCCTTCATGCTGGGCATGGCTGTGTTCCACGCGCTGTCGGACGCGGTGGCGAGCGTGGCGAAGCACAGAGTGAGCCCGCAGCTGGACGCACCGGCGACGCCTGAGCGCGTGCTGATGGCGGTGGAGCGGCTGCGGGGGATGGCGTAGCGCTGGAGGAGCCGCAGGCCTATTCTGCCGTGATGCTGCTCGACGGTCACACCTCCCGGAACGATCTGCGCGCCTTCTTCGACGCCGCCCCTGAGCTCGCGCTGGTGGAGGTGCGCGAGGCGCTGGGTTCGACGCCGCGCGAGGCCGGCGCCTGGATGCTGGTTTCGCGGAAGGCGATATTCGGCACGATCGGCGGCGGGCAGCTGGAGTTCATGGCGATCGACCGGGCGCGCGCAATGATCGCGGCCGGCGGGCCGGCGACCGACCTGCTGGACGTGCCGCTGGGGCCCGAGATCGGTCAGTGCTGCGGCGGGCGGGTGACGATCGATATCGCGCTGGTGGACGAAGCGCTGCGCGAGGCCATCGCGAAACGGGTTGAGGCGGAGGATGCGCTCAAGCCGCATGTCTACCTTTTCGGCGGCGGGCATGTGGGGCACGCGCTGGCGGCGGCGCTGGCGCTGCTGCCGCTGAGCGTGACGGTGGTGGAGACGCGGAGCGAAGCGCTGGAGGGGATGCCGGCCGGGGTGGCAACGCGGCTGACGCCGGTGCCGGAGGAGACGGTGCGCCAAGCGCCGGCGGGCTCGGCCTACGTGGTGCTGACCCACGACCACGCGCTCGACTTCCTGATCGTGGCGGAGGCGCTGAAACGGTCCGGCGCCGCCTATGTCGGCATGATCGGCTCGAAGACCAAGAAGGCGACGTTCCGCAGCTGGTATCTGCGCGAGGCCGGCGGCGACGAAGCCGGCTATGCGCGGCTGGTGTCGCCGATCGGCGGGCCGGATGTGCGCGACAAGCGGCCGGCGGTGATCGCCGCGCTGGCCGCGGCGGAGATCGCCGCGGCGCTGCTGAAGGGCTGAGCTATTCCTTTTCCTGCACGTGCGCCTCGAGGAACCAGAGCGCCTTGTCGAGGTCGCGCGAAAAGGCGGTGAAGATGTCGGCGGTGTCGGCGTCGCCGGCCTCGTCCGCCTCGTCGATGGCCGCGCGCACGGCATTGGCCGTGGCCGCATAGCGCTCGATCAGCGCGGCCAGATGGTCCTTCGTCTTGTAGATGTCGGTCGGGTAGGGCTTCAGCGCGCTCTTTTCCGCCACGGCCTGCACCGTGCCGACGGCGGTGCCGCCGAGCTGCACCGCGCGCTCGGCGATGGTGTCGACATGCGTGTCGATGGTGGCGCGGAAGCCGTCGAGCATCTCGTGGATGGCGATGAATTGCGGGCCCTTGACGTTCCAGTGCGCCTGCTTGGTCAACAGCGCGAGGTCGATGGAATCGGCCAGCCGCGCATTGAGCAGCTCGATCGCGGCCTTCTTCACGTTGGATTTGAGGTCGTTGCGGGTGGTGTGGGAAGCCATCGGAATTCTCCATGCCGAAGAGATTGGAGCGGTCGCGCGAACCGCCGCGCACCGCCAGCGCAGCGGATGTAGGGCGCCCGCCGGGGAGTTCGACATGCTCCCGCGGAGAATATGGCGGAACCTTGTCGAGGCTCTCGCAGTTGTTGGCCTATTCAAAGGAGGCACCCCTATGCACGGTATCATCTATCTTGTCGGCCTGATCGTCGTCGTCATGGCTATTCTTTCGCTGTTCGGCCTGCGCTGAGCGGATCGTCCGTCCCCGAACACAAATCCGGAGAGCCAACATGGCAATTCAAGAGGAAACGCTGGTGGTGGCGTCCGCGCCGACCGCCGGAGACGACACGCGCTCATATGTGGACTGGCCTGCCATCTTCGCAGGCACGGTGCTGGCGACGGCAATCTCGTTCGTGCTGCTGACCTTCGGCTCCGCCGTCGGGCTCTCGCTGACCTCGGCCTATGAAGGGCAGGGCATGTCGCTGTTCTGGTTCGCGATCGCCGCGGCGCTGTGGCTGCTGTGGGTGCAGGTCTCTGCATCGGTCACGGGCGGCTACATTGCCGGCCGGATGCGCCGCCGGCATGGCGACGCGACCGAATACGAGTCCGACATCCGCGACGGTTCGCACGGCCTGGTCGTGTGGGGCCTGTCGACGCTGCTGGCGGCCACGATCGTCTATTCGGGCGCCATGGGCGCCGCCTCGGTGGCGGGCCAGACGCTGGGCGCCGCGGCGGGAACCGCCGGCGGCGCAGGCGCTGCCGCAGCCGAGGAGACGCTCAACCCGTCGGACCTGCTGGTCGACCGCACGTTGCGCGGCGGCGAGCCGGCAAACGACGCCACCCGCTCTGAGATCGGCCGCATTCTGCTGTCGGCAGCGGGCGAGAACGGGCTGGACGCCGCCGACCGCGAATATCTCGTCGCGACGGTGGCCCAGCGCGCCGGCATCCCGCCTGAGGAAGCGCAGCAGCGCGTCGACCAGATCGTGGCGCAGGCGCAGCAGCTGGAGGCCGACGCACGCGCCGCCGCCGACCGCGCGCGCCGCATCACCATGGTGGCCGCGTTCCTGACGGCGGCTTCGCTGCTGGTCAGCGCCGCGGCGGCCTATTTCGGCGCAACGATGGGCGGCAACCACCGCGACCGCCAGACAGTGGTCGACGGCTGGTACAAACCCTGGCGCCGCGGCGTCTGAGGTACGGGCCATACAGACGAAAGGGGCGCGGCTTGGCCGCGCCCCTTTCTTTTTGGCGCATCGGTGCCGGGCCTCAGGCCCGCCCCTTCATGATGTCGCGGATCATGCGCTGGCAGCGCTCGGCCATGAAATCGAGCAGCAGGCGCACCTTCGGATCCTGGAAATTCTTGTGGGGGTAGACGGCGGCGAGCTGGACCGGCGCCGGCGGATTGTCGGGCAGGATGACCTGAAGGCGGCGGTCGCGCAGAAAGGGCTCGATCTCGAAACGCGGCTTGTTGACGATGCCGCGCCCGGCAAGCGCCCAGCCGGTGAGCACGTCGCCGTCGTCGGAATCGAAGGGGCCGTGAACCTCGAGCTTGCGCGGGCCTTCGGGCGTGGCGAGGGTCCAGACATTCTCGCGCGAGCCGGGGAAGCGCAGCATGAGGCAATCATGCCTGTCGTCGACGAGCTGGCGGGGCGTCGCGGGCTCGCCGCGGCGCTCGAGATAGACGGGCGATGCCGCCAGCACGCGCTCGCATTCGGCGATGCCGCGCATGCGCAGACTGGAATCCTCCAGCGTGCCCAGCCGGAAGGCGACGTCGATGCCTTCCTTCATGATGTCGACATTGTGGTCGGAGAGGCGCAGCCGCACCTCGATGTCTGGGTAACGGTCGCGAAATTCGGGAATGCCGGAGGCGATCATGCGGCGGCCCAGCCCGAGCGGCGCGGTGACGCGGATGGTGCCACGCGGCTGGCCCGACAGGGCCGCGACCGAGGCCTCGGCGCTGCTGACCGCCTCCATGATCTGCTTGGCGCCCTCGTAGAAGACGCGGCCGTGCTCCGTGGGCATGAGCTGGCGCGTGGTGCGATTGAACAGGCGCACGCCGAGATGTTTTTCCAGCTCCTTGATGCGGTTGGAGGCGACGGCGGGCGAGATGCGCATGTCGCGCCCGGCCGAGGAGAGGTTGCCCAGCTCGACCACGCGGACGAAGACGGCGACATTATCGAGATAGGCCATCAGCGCACTCCGATACGGGGCGCATTATTTTCCAGTTTTTTTTGAAAGTCATGGCGCATCTCGCGGCTGGCGCTTTAAGCTCGCGTGCGTAGAGTCCGCGAGGGAACAGCCGGAGGGGCAGACATGCAGGAATTTGCGATCGCGTGGGACTGGCTCGCCTTCGCCGTCCGCTGGCTGCATGTCATCACGGCGATCGCCTGGATCGGTTCGTCCTTCTACTTCATCGCGCTGGACCTCGGGCTGCGGCAGCGGCCGGGCCTGCCGGCCGGCGCGCATGGCGAGGAGTGGCAGGTGCATGGCGGCGGCTTCTACCACGTGCAGAAATACCTTGTGGCGCCGGCGGAGATGCCGGAGCACCTGACCTGGTTCAAGTGGGAGTCCTATTCGACCTGGCTGTCGGGCTTCGCGCTGCTCGCCATCGTCTACTATGCGGGCGCCGACCTTTTCCTGATCGACCGCAACGTGCTGGACGTTTCGGCGCCGGTGGCGATCCTGATATCGCTCGGCTCGCTGGCGCTGGGCTGGCTGCTCTACGACCTGGTTTGCAAGTCGCCGCTGGGCAAGAACGACACGGCGCTGATGCTGGTGCTGTACGTCATCCTCGTCGCCATCGCCTGGGGCTACACGCAGCTCTTCACCGGCCGCGCGGCGTTCGTGCATCTGGGTGCGTTCACGGCGACGATCATGTCGGCGAACGTTTTCCTGATCATCATCCCCAACCAGAAGATCGTGGTGGCGGACCTGAAGGCAGGCCGCAAGCCGGACCCGAAATACGGCAAGATCGCCAAGACGCGGTCGCTGCACAACAACTACCTGACGCTGCCCGTCATATTCCTGATGTTGTCGAACCACTACCCGCTGGCGTTCGGCACGCAGTTCAACTGGGTGATCGCGTCGATCATCTTCATCATCGGGGTGCTGATCCGGCACTATTTCAACACGGTGCATGCGCGCAAGGGCAACCCGCACTGGACCTGGGGCGCGGCGCTGGTGCTGTTCATCGTGGTGATGTGGCTGTCGACCGTGCCGAAGGTGCTGACGGGCGAACCGAAGCTTTCGGCGACGGGCGAGCGCTTCGTGGCGTCGGCGCATTTTCCGGCCGTGCGCGACACGGTGATGGGGCGCTGCGCCATGTGCCATGCGGCCGAGCCGGGCTGGGACGGCATCCGCGCCGCGCCGAAGGGCGTGGCCTTCGACAACGAGACGGAGATCGCCGAGCACGCGCGCGAGATCTACCTGCAGGCGGGCCGCAGCCACGCCATGCCGCCCGGCAACGTGTCGGGGATGACGGCGCAGGAGCGGGCGCTGATCGTGGCGTGGTTCGAGGAGGCTTCGCGGTGAAGGGGTTGCCGACAACGCCCCCTTCACCAAGTTTCGCGTGGTCCTCTGCCTCCGCAAACGGGGGAAGAAGCGGCGCTTCGGCCGGCCGCGACGTGGTTCCTCCCCTGCGAAGCGGGGGAGGGGGTGGTTGCCTGGACTTCGGGCTCGCTCCATGACCTCGCTGCTCCTACGAGGCCGTCTGCTCTCCTTCATCACCGAGCCGGAAGGGCCGGACGATCGCGCGTCGTATCGCTATGCCGAGGATGGCGGGCTGCTGATCGCGGACGGCAGGATCTCGGCGATGGGCGAATATGCCGTGGTGGCGGCGAAGGCCGGGCCAAGCGTCGAGACGGTGGACCACCGGCCGCACCTGATCCTGCCGGGCTTCATCGACGCGCATGTGCACATGCCGCAGATGCAGGTGATTGCGAGCTACGGCGCGGAGCTGCTGGACTGGCTGAACAACTACACCTTTCCCGAGGAGACGAAGTTTCGCGACGCGCAGCACGCCCGGCGCATCGCGCGGCTGTTCCTGGACGAGATGGTGCGGCAGGGCACCACCACGGTTGCGGCCTACTGCTCGGTGCACAAGGCGAGCGCCGAAGCCTTCTTCGCCGAGGCGCTGGCGCGCGACATGCTGGTGGTGGGCGGCAAGGTGATGATGGACCGCAACGCGCCGGACGGGCTGCGCGACACGCCGCAATCTTCCTATGACGACAGCAGAGCGCTGATTGCCGAATGGCATGGGCGCGGCCGGCTGCTTTATGCGGTGACGCCGCGCTTCGCCATCACCTCCTCGCCGGAGCAGCTGGAGATGGCTGGGCAGTTGATGCGCGACTTTCCCGACCTGCACATGCAGACGCATCTCTCGGAAAACCACGCCGAGATCGCCTACACGCAGGAGCTCTATCCCTGGTCGAAGGACTATACCGACATCTACGCGCATTACGGGCTTCTGGGGCCGAAGGCGCTGTTCGGCCACTGCATCCACCTGTCGGAGCGCGAGGCGGACGCGCTGTCGGACACAGGTTCGGTGGCCGTGTTCTGCCCGACCTCGAACCTGTTTCTCGGCTCCGGCATGTTCGACTATCACCGCTACCGGCGGCGGGCGAAGCCGCTGCGCATCGCAGCCGCCAGCGACGTGGGCGGCGGCACCAATTATTCGATGCTGCGCACCATGGACGAGGGCTACAAGGTGATCGCCTCGCATGGCGAGAAGCTGAACCCGCTGGCATCGTTCTGGCAGATGACGTTGGGCAATGCGAAGGCGCTGTCGCTGGAGCACCGCGCCGGCACGCTGGAGGAAGGGACCGACGCCGACATCGTCGTGCTCGACGCGCGCGCCACGCCGGGCATGGCGCTGCGCATGGAGACGATCGAGACGCTGGCGGAGGAACTTTTCCTGCTGCAGACGCTGGGCGACGACCGCGCGGTGCGCGAGGTCTACGTGGCGGGCCGGGCGGCCAAGAGCGCGCTGGCGGCTTGACCGGCGCACGCCAAGCCCCCACAACCGGCCGATGCCGGGGAGGATCGCATGGTTGTGAAGGACGACATCGCGACGATCGTGAGGCAGGAAGAGACACTGGTCTTTTCCAGATTTGACGAGGGGACCGCGTTCGGACTCGGCACCGTGCTGCGGGACATGGGGCTGCGCGAGACGCTGCCGATCATCGTGGATGTGCGCTTCTGGGACCGGCCGCTGTTCTACGCGGCGCTGCCGGGCTCGACGGCGGCGAATTTCGACTGGGCGCGGCGCAAGATCAATTCGGTGCGGGCCTACCAGAAAAGCACCTACCGCATGTTCCTCGAGCAGGGGGCGGGCGCGCGCGTGTTCGGCATCGACCACGGGCTCGACCCGGCCGATTACGCCATCGCCGGCGGGGCGTTCCCGATCCGGGTGGAGGGTGTGGGTGTGGTGGGGGTTGTCGCCGTATCCGGCCTGCCGCAGCGCGACGACCACGATCTGGTGGTGCGTGGGCTGTGCCTGCATCTGGGGCATGACGAACGGGCGCTGGCGCTGGGGCCGGAAGGCTGATCGGCGTGGACGGGTTCCAGGCGAAACCGTTCTTCACCGCGCTGTTCGACGCGGCGGTGGCGGCGGCCGACCCCGAAAGGACGATCGAAAAATTCCTGCCGCAAAAGCCCAAGGGCCGCACGGTCGTGATCGGAGCGGGCAAGGGCGCGGCGCAGATGGCGCGGGCATTCGAGCGGGCCTGGGACGGGCCGCTGGCGGGCGTGGTGGTGACCCGCTACGGCTACGGCGCGGCCTGCCAGCGGGTCGCGGTGCTGGAGGCGGCGCACCCGGTGCCGGACGAGGCTGGCATGGAGGCGTCGCGGCGGCTGTTCCAGGCCGTGCGCGGGTTGACGGCGGACGATCTGGTCGTGGCGCTGATTTCGGGCGGCGGATCGGCGTTGCTGCCTGCGCCGCCCGCCGGCATGACGCTGGCCGACGAGATCGCGGTCAACGAGGCGCTGCTGGCATCGGGCGCGCCGATCTCGGCCATGAACACGGTGCGCAAGCACCTGTCGACGCTCAAGGGCGGCCGGCTAGCGGCAGCGGCGCATCCCGCACGCGTGGTGACGCTGGTGGTGTCCGACATTCCAGGCGACAACCCGGCCTTCGTGGCGTCCGGGCCGACAGTGCCGGAAGGCTCGGCGCGGGCAGACGCGCTGGCGGTCGTGGATGCCTGGCGGCTGAAGCTGCCGGAAGCCGCCATGCGGCACCTCGCCAGCGCGGCGGCGGATGCGCCGAAACCGGGCGATGCCGTCTTCTCGCGCAACGCGGTGCATGTGATCGCATCGGCCGCGGTGTCGCTCGAAGCGGCGGCGGCGGAAGCGCGCAGGCGCGGCTTCGAGGCGGTGATCCTGTCGGACGCGATCGAGGGCGAGGCGCGCGACGTGGCGGGCGTGCACGCGGCGATCGCACGCGAGATCGCCACCCGTGACCGGCCATTCAGGAAGCCAGTGCTGCTTCTGTCGGGCGGGGAGACGACCGTCACGGTGCGCGGCAAGGGCGGGCGCGGCGGGCGCAATTCCGAATTCCTGCTGGCATTCGCGCTGGCTGTTGATGGGGTCGCGGGGATCCGCGCCTTCGCGGCTGACACTGACGGGATCGACGGGTCGGAAAACAATGCCGGCGCGTTCGCGGATTTCACCAGCGCCGCGCGCATGCGCGCGGCGGGAGCCGACCCGCGCGCGCTGCTGATGCGCAACGACGCATGGAACGCATTCGACGCTGTGGGCGACCTGTTCGTGCCGGGGCCGACGGGGACGAATGTAAACGACCTGCGGGCGGTGCTGGTGGTTTAGGGAGGGGAGGGACGCCCCCTCCACCGCCTTCGGCGGTCCACCTCCCCCGCTTCGCAGGGGAGGAGCCGGGTCGCGGACGGCCGCACGCCGGTTCTTCCCCGGTCGAGGGGAAGGAGACCACGCAGCGCGGTTTTGCCGGCTAGAACCACATGTCGCGGACGCAGCGGCCGTCGCGAGGCAGGTCGTCGAAGGTTTCGAGGCCGTCGAAATGGTCGATCTGCAAGTCCATCACCGCCTCGGGCGGGGCGAGCCGGACGTTGACCGCGATCCGCCGGCGGCCGTCGTCGTGAAGGCGAAGGCCGCGCCAGGCGACGACACAGGCGCAGGTCGGACAAAACAGGATTTCGAGCGAGGGTTCCTTCGCTTCGCGTCGCGTGTAGGAAGCAAGCGTGCCGCCCGTCCGGATGCGCTCGTTCTCGTAGTCGTAGGCCCAGAGCGCGCCGTAGCGCCGGCAGAGCGAGCAGTTGCAGGCGGTGATGCCTCCCGGATCGCCTTCGAGCGTCCAGTGCGCGTCGCCGCAGTGGCAGGTTCCCTTGAGCATGTCACCTCGCAGAGGGGCAGCCTGCACTGCGCGCCGCCATCGCTCAAGTCGCCATCAACTGCCTCACCTTGCGCATGTCGTCGAGGAAGCGGCCGCGCTCGGCCTGCTTTGCGGTCTCTTCGGGAATGCGCAGCAGGTAGGAGGGGTGGATGGTGATGAAGACGCGCAGGCCGTCGTCGCGGGTCACCACCTCGCCGCGCATCTTCGTCACGGGGATGGCCTTGCCGAGCAGCGAGAGCGCGGCGGTCGCGCCCAGCGCGACGGCGATGTCCGGCTTCACCAGATCGAGCTCCTTGTCCAGCCACCAGCGGCAGGCCGACACCTCGCCGGCGTTGGGCTTGGCGTGGATGCGCCGCTTGCCGCGCGGCTCGAACTTGAAATGCTTCACCGCATTGGTGACGTAGATGATGGAGCGGTCGACGCCGGCCTCGTCCAGCACGGCGTCGAGCATGCGCCCGGCCGGGCCGACGAAGGGCTTGCCGGCAAGGTCCTCCTGGTCGCCGGGCTGCTCGCCGACGAACATGATGCGCGCGCCTTCCGGGCCTTCGCCGAAGACGGTCTGGGTGGCATCCTTCCACAGCGGGCAGCGGCGGCAATGGTCGGCGGCGGCGCGCAGCTCGGGGATCGTGCGGGCTCCCGCGCCGTCGCCATCCGCAGGTTCCGCCGGCTGGTGGCTCCAGTGCTTTTCGCGCACGATCCGGTGGTGCGGGGCGGGGGCGGTCGGCATCTTCTCGATCATCTCCCGGGCTGCGCGGTCGGCGCCCTTGATCAGGTCAGGAATGAGCGAGGCCTCGGGCAGGTTCCGCCAGTACTTCTTGGGCATCTCGGCCTGCATCGCCTTGGGTTTCAGGCGGGCGGGGTTGAAGATGTTGGCGAAATAGGTGCGCCACAGCTCGTTGGTGGCGTCCTCGGAAGGGGCGTCGGCGCGGGTTGCACCGGGGCCGATGGTCAGCGTTTCGCCGTCCCAGTCGGCTGACGCCTGCGGGGTCAGGATGGTCCAGCGCATGCCGTTGAAGCGGCGCACGAAGAACGGCGCATTGCGCTCGACGATGAAATGGCTGGGCTCGAACCAGGCGACGTAACGCTCGCTGTCGCTGTCGCCGTCGCCGAGCTTCACGAAGCGGACGAAGGCGCGCATCTTGTGGATGTCGCGCCGCACCGCCTTTTCCAGTTCGCGCAGCCTCTGGACGTCGGGATCGGAGGCGACGCGCAGCAGCAGGGTCTGCCGGCGCAGGCGGAAGAGGATGCGGTAGAGCAGCGCGAAGCGGGCGGGATCGCTGTGGCAGATGACGGCCTCGGCGCTGTCGAGGAATTCGCGCGGCACGTTGAGGGTCGCGCCGGGGGGCGCTTCGGGCAGCGGCGTTTGCGTGGCGAAGAGGTCTTCGCCGGAGCCCGACTGCCAGACGACGTCTTCGGGCGGGACGTCGTTCAGGGCGAGGCGGCGCGCGGCGTCGCGCCAGCCGGCGAAGTCGGTCTCGGAGGAGAGGTGCACGGCGTAGTGCGCTGTCTGCCGGATGCGTTGGGCGACCATCAGAACAGGCTCAGCTGCTCGGCGCGGGGGGTGAGCCGGCCGCGCAAAGTCTCGCTGTCGGTGAGGCCGCCGGGCGACCAGCCGTCGGCGGTGACGAACGGGCGTACCTTGGCGATCGAGGCACAGAGGCGGCCGAGGTCTTCGATGCGCAGGCGCTGAACGCGCCGCGTGGCTAGGATGCGGTCGACCACCCTGGTGCCGAGGCCGGGCACGCGCAGCAGCATCTCGCGCGGCGCGCGGTTGATGTCGACCGGGAAGCGCCCGCGATTGGCCAGCGCCCAGGCGAGCTTGGGATCGACGGCGAGGTCGAGCATGCCGCCGGGCGCGGCGGAAACGATCTCGTCGCGCGCGAAGCCGTAGAAGCGCATCAGCCAGTCGGCCTGGTAGAGCCTGTGCTCGCGCATCAGCGGCGGCTTCATGGAGGGCAGGACGCGCGAGGCGTCGGGGATGGGGCTGAAGGCGGAATAATAGACGCGCTTCAGCCGGTAGCTGCCATAGAGGCGGGCGCTGGTGGACAGCACATCGGCATCGGTGGCGGCGTCGGCGCCGACGATCATCTGCGTGGACTGGCCGCCGGGCGCGAAACGCTGGCGGCGCTTCGTCCTGAGGGTCGGCTCGGCCTTCTCCTCCAGCTTTGCGCGCAGGCGGGCCATGGAGAGGCGGATGGCGGCCGGCTTTTTCTCGGGCGCAAGCCGCTCGACGCCCTCGTCGGTGGGCATCTCGACATTGATCGAGAGGCGGTCGGCATAGAGGCCGGCCTGCTCGATCAGTTCCTGCGAGGCCTCGGGAATGGTCTTGAGGTGGATGTAGCCGTTGTAATTCTCTTCCTCGCGCAGGCGGCGCGCGACCTCGACCATCTCGCCCATCGTCTCGTCGGGCGAGCGGACGACGCCGGAGGAGAGGAACAGGCCCTCGATATAGTTGCGCTTGTAGAACTCGATGGTCAGCCGCACGACCTCGTCGACCGTGAAGCGCGCGCGCCTGACATTGGAGGAGGAGCGGTTGATGCAGTAGGCGCAGTCGTAGATGCAGAAATTGGTGAGCAGGATCTTCAGCAGCGAGATGCAGCGGCCATCCGGCGCATAGGAGTGGCAGATGCCCATGCCTTCGGTCGAGCCGATGCCGCCGCTCTTCAGCGAGTCGCGGCCCTTCGAGCCGGACGAGGCGCAGGAAGCGTCGTATTTCGCGGCGTCCGACAGGATCGCCAGCTTTTCGCGGGTCGAGAGCGCAGCCATGTGTTCATGATATGTTCGCTGGACCGGCAGCACAATGTCATTTGATGCCGGAGTGGTGACGCAAAGGAAGTTGCGTGTGCGTCAAACGAGGACATAGCTTCGCCCCGGAGCTGGTGTCGGCTGGCACCGAATCGGAGTGCGCCATGCGAACAATGACAGCGGTCCTTCTTCTGGCGGGCCTGGCCACGCCCGCCGGAGCATCGGGCGGCATTTCGTGCGAGGCCTCGGGAGGCCCGGTCGGACTGACGATCGAGGCCGGCGTGACGCGCGGAATGGGCGGCCCGCTGTTCAGCTTCGAGGCGACGGCCAATACCGGCGACGACCGCGTTCCGGCCGATCTGCGGACGGTCGCGTTTTCGCCAGCCAACGTCGCGCAATATTGGCTGGATGCGGAGGATCTCCGGCTGGTGCTCTACCGCGAGAGGGAAGGTGGCGCCGACCATGCGGAGATCACCATCACCATTCACGCCAAGCCCGCCGAAGGCGGTGCCTATGACGGCGTCTACCGGGCGGTGGTTTACGATATCGCGGCGGGCGGCGGTCCGATCGAACTGGCGGGCGACATCAGCTGCCAGGTGGAATGAGGCTCAGGCCGAGATGTCGACCACGCCGCAGTCTCCGGCCTCGGTGCCGAAGGCGAGGCGGGTGCCGGCGCGGTCCCAGGCCATGGCGCTGACGGCGCCCTTGCCGGGGCGGCGCAACAGCACCTCCTTCTGGTCGGCGCAGCGGGCGGCGAGCACCATGCCGTCGGCATAGCCGATGGCGACGATCTCGTCGGCGGGATGGAAGGCGACGGAGGTGACCATCGCGTCGCCGCGCGTGCCGAGTTCGAGCGGGGCCTTGCCCATCGGCCCGTCCTTCGACTGGAAGGGCCAGACGATTGCCGCGTTGGCGCCGCTGGAGGCGAGCCAGCGGCCCTTGGGGCCCCAGGACAGGCTTTTGACCTTGGCGGGGTAGCCGGTCATGCGCATGTGCTTGCCGTCGACGAGCTTCCAGCCATGCAGCGCGTTTTCCTGCATGGCCGTGACGAGGAATGCACCGTCGGGCGAGAAGGTGACGATGGTGTGGGCGCCCGCCCATTCGAGCTCGACCGGCTTGCCCTCGGTGGCGGGGAAATGCAGCGTCGCGCCATTGTAGCGGGCAACCGCGATGCGCATGCCCTTCGGGGCGAAAGCAACGCCTTCGGCCGTGCGCGGATGCTGGAACTCGCGCAGCTTGCCGCCCGGAAGACGCACCCAGGCGGTGCGGCCGCTGGCCCAGGCCACCGCGCCCTGCGGGCCGGATGCGACGGCGTTGACCCATTTGCGGCCGATCTCGCCGAGCGTCTCGACCGAGCCGTCGACCGAGACGGCGAGCACCTTGCCGTCCTCGCCGCCGGTGATGAGCGCGCGACCGTCCTGCGAAGGCACGGCGGCTAGCAAGCCGTCATGCGCCTGGACCGTCTTGTGACCATGGTCGAGGCGATGAACCGACCCATCGGCAAGCGCAAAGAGCGGTACGTCGCCCAGCCAGCAGGCGGCGATGCAATGGCCGGTGAGATCGAGCGGGGCTACGGTAGGCATCAGGCGGGGAGTTCCTCGGGCATGGTGCGCGCATTGCTGAAAAGCACGCGCGCTTCCTCGATCTTTATGCGGTGGTCGCTGGCGTTAGTGAAGACAAACCAGTCGTCCCAGTTGGCGATCAGCCAGTCCACCGAAAGGCCGCCCTGCGGGTGGCGGCTCGTCAGCGGAAAGTGATGCAGAACCAGGCCGGCCTTGTAGCCGGAGGCGGCTATCAAACCAAGACCGCAATCATCGTGGCGGGGATCGTAGACCATGAGGTCGACCGGGCCCGTGCCGGGCCCGGTGTCGTAATTCTCTGAAAGGCGCAGGATGTCGCCGGGGCCGAGCGCGCTCCCGGCGAGGTCGAGCAGCAGCGGCACGTCACGCCGCCTGGCAGGCTTCGAAGGTGCGCTTCAGGCGTTCGGTGTCGAGGTCGCGGCCGATGAAGACAAGCCGCGTCTCGCGCTTCTCGCCTTCCTTCCAGGGTCGCTGGTGGTCGCCCTCGAGGATCATGTGAACGCCCTGCACGACGTAGCGGTCGGGATCGTCCTTGATGGCGATGATGCCCTTGAGGCGCAGGATGTTGGGGCCGTCCATCTGGGTGGTCTTCTCGATCCACGGGAAGAACTTCTTCGGATCGACCTCGCCGCCGCGCAGCGAGATCGACTTCACGCCGACATCGTGGATGGGCGAGACATCGCCGTGGTGGTGATGGTCGTGATCGTGGCCGTCATGGTCGTGGTGATGATCGTGATCGTCGGCATCGAGGAAATGCGGGTCGTTCTCCAGCGCGCGCTTGAGGTCGAAGGCGCCGCGGTCGAGCACTTCGCGCAGATCCACGCCGGAACGCTCGGTCTTGTGGATCCTGGCTGCGGGATTGATGGCGCGCACGGCGGCCTCGACCTGGCGCAGCTCGTCGGCATTCACGAGGTCGGTCTTGTTGAGCACGACGACGTCGGCGAAGGCGATCTGGTCTTCGGCCTCCTTGGAATCCTTCAGGCGCAGCGGCAGGTGCTTGGCGTCGACCAGCGCCACGACGGCGTCGAGGCGCGTCTTCGACTTCACGTCGTCGTCCATGAAGAAGGTCTGCGCGACCGGGGCGGGGTCGGCGAGGCCGGTGGTCTCGACCAGGATGGCGTCGAAGCGGCCGGGACGGCGCATCAGGCCTTCAACGGTGCGGATCAGGTCGCCGCGCACAGTGCAGCAGATGCAGCCATTGTTCATCTCGTAGATCTCCTCGTCGGATTCCACGATCAGGTCGTTGTCGATGCCGATCTCGCCGAATTCGTTGACGATGACGGCATAACGCTTGCCGTGGTCCTCGGAGAGGATGCGGTTGAGCAGCGTCGTCTTGCCGGAACCGAGATAGCCGGTGAGCACGGTGACGGGGATCTGCTCGGTCTTCTGGGCCTCGGGCATGGGGATGTCTCTCGGATTGGGAATGTCGCGGCTCATATAGGGGCGGTGGAAACGAAATGCACGTGGCCAGCAAGGTCAGTCCGCTGGCCACTCGCCCTCCGGCCAATGCCTGTTGCCGTGGATGACGCGCAGAATGGTGATCGCGGTGTCGGTGACTGCATAGGCCATCACATAGCTCGTCCTGCTCACCGGCTTTTCGTAGGTGTCGAGGACTCTGCCGGGGCGGCCCGTGGCCATTTCGCCCAGGCGCGCCGCTGCATTGTCGATCCTGTCGGCGACGAGCGTGGCCGCGGAAGGGCTATCGGCCGCTATGCGCTGCAGAGCGCTTTCGAATTCTGCAAGCGCCGTCTCTGACCAGACGACGCTGCGCATCAGCCACGCTTGGAAGCGGCGGCGCGGAGACGCTTCATGGCATCGGCGTGCGGAACAACGCGACCAGCGGCTGCATCTTCGAGGCCGCGCTCGATGCCTTCTATCACTTCCAATTCACGGTCGACGTAGTCGGCGATCGCCTTGCCTGCAAGAAACGAACGTGTCCGGCTGGTGTGACTCGAAAGACGATCGAGCTTTTCCTTCTCAGCGTCGGAGATCCGAACGGTGATGGTGGTGCTCGTCATTCGCGGCTCCCGATTTGTGCTTCCATGTACACAAGCTAGCACATTCTGGGGCCGCCATAAATATCTATCCGAGCTGGCGCAGGTCGAAGCTGTCCACGTCCCGCAGCAGCTCCACGAAACCCCGCGCGGCATGGTCGAGGATGCGCTCGCCGGCCTCGGCGGTGGCGGCGGCGGCGTCGCCCGAAACGCCGGCGGGCGACAGGTCGCCCATCTTCCAGCCGAAGGCGTGCGGACCATAGGCGCGCAGATGGGTGAATTCGCCGGCAAAACGCTGCTGGGCATTGGGGAAGCGGGCGGCCCTGGCCATGTCCACCATGTCCGGCCGCAGCGCCAGCATGATGGACGTCTCAACGAACCCGCCATGAATGCCGAAGGCCTTCTCGTCGGCGGAGACGACGTCGCCGGGGTATCCGAAACGGGTCCAGCTCGTGGCGACCGCCAGCATCGGGTGGCGCACGCGCAGCTCGGTGGCGACGATTGTCATCAGCGGTGAATTGCCGCCATGGGCGTTGAGCATGACGAACTTGCGGATTCCGCGTGCGAAGGCGGCATCGCCGATGCCGATCCAGCGGCGGATGGCGGCGTCGAAGGAAAGCGAACGCGTGCCCTCGAAGTCCAGGTGCTCGATGGAATAGCCGACGGGCTCGGCCGGCAGGAAATCGACCGCCATGCCGGCGGGCAGCAGGCGCGCCGCGCGATCGGCGACGGCGCGGGCGATGATCGTATCGGTGTCGACCGGCAGATGCGGGCCGTGCTGCTCGGTCGCGCCGAGCGGCAGCACCGCCATCGCCGCGGGGCCGGACATCGATGAGGCGGCTTCTGTCATGAGACTGTCAAATCACTCTGGCATGAACGAGACATGTTGCCGGCAAAAGGCTTTTGCCGCCGCGCTGCAAGCGCAGTGGACAAAGCACGCGCCGGCCCTATTGTGGGGCCGCTCGCGCCCCGATTGCAAACGGGAATAGAGGCGGGGAGGTTCACGATGTCGAAGGCCGCAAAAGGCGCATTGATCGGGCGACTGCAGTCGGCTGCGCGGCAGTCGCGCACGGCGCTGGCCTCCCGGCTGCTGCAGCACGGCTTTTATGCCGGCCAGGACCAGATCATGCTGGCGCTGGCGGAGGAGGACGGGCAGACGCCCGGCAGCCTGGCCGGGCGGCTCGGCGTGCGGCCGCCGACCATCACCAAGACGATCAACAGGCTGCAGAGCCAGGGCTTCGTCGATCGCCGTTCGAGCGACGCGGATTCGCGCCAGGCGCATGTCTTCCTGACCGACAGCGGCCGCGAGGCGATTCGCTCGATCGAGAAATCGCTGCGCAAGACCGAGAAGCAGGCGCTGCGCGGGCTGGACAAGAAGGAACAGAAGCAGCTGCTGAAGTTGCTGGCGCGCATCGAATCGAACCTCAACGGCATCGAGCCGGTGGACGAGGCCGAAGCCGACGAAACCGAGGAATAGTCCGGCCGGCCGCGCGACCGGGCTTGCGGTTTGGCGCCGGCTGGCCGAATAAGCGCCAAGTGCTTCACCTGTTAACGGCCTTCCGTTGAATCCTTCCCCCAAGCCGGCCGAGCCGGCGACCCCGCTTTCGGCCATCCTGCTGATGGTGGGCGCCGGCCTGTGCTTCACCCTTCTCGACACGAGCGCCAAATATCTCGTGCTTTCGGGGCTGAGCGCGGAATTCGTCTCGTGGATGCGCTTCCTGGTGCACCTCGTGCTGGTGCTGGTTCTGTTTCGCGCATGGGCCAACCCGGCGGTGTTTCGCTACAGCAGCCTGCCGCGGCAGATCGTGCGCGGACTGTTCCTGTTCGGATCGACCTTCTTCAATTTCCACGCGCTGAAGACGCTGCAGCTGGCCGACACGATGTCGATCGCCTTCTTCGGCCCGATGGTGATCACGGCGCTGGCCGGGCCGCTTCTGGGCGAGTGGGCGGGATGGCGCAGATGGATGGCGGTCGGGGCGGGCTTCGTCGGCATGCTGCTGATCACGCGGCCCGGCTTCGGCGTGTTCGGCATCGGCCACGTCTTCGCGCTGACCTCGATGCTGTCCTACGTGCTCTACGTGCTGATGACACGGTCGATGGGCGCGAGGGAGACCTCCGAGAGCCTGATCTTCTACTCGGCGCTGTCGCCGGTGGTGCTGATGCTGCCCGCCGTGCCCTCGCAGGCGGAGATGCCGGCATCCGGCCTGCTGCTGGCGATGCTGCTGTCGCTCGGCGTGTATGGCGGCGTGGGCCACTACCTGCTGATCCGCGCCTACAAGCAGGCGACCGCCACGGCGCTGGCGCCCTATCCGTACCTGCAGATGGTGTGGATGGCGCTGGCCGGCTACCTGGTGTTCGGAGACCTGCCGGACGGCTGGACGCTGGCCGGAGCGGCCATCATCGTGGCAAGCGGGCTGTACATCCTGCATCGCGAACACCGGCTGCGGCTGGCCAGCCGCACAGCGCCCAACGCCGAGGCCGGAGAGCTGGCGAAAAAGCTTTGACGCGCCCGCGAGCGATGGGGTAAGGCCCGTTTAAACTGTTTAAAGCAGGCGGGAGCAAGGCGCTGGCGCAGAAGATCAAGCTTTCGACGATCGCGGACGGCCTCGGAGTGTCCACGGCGACGGTATCGCTTGCGCTGCGCGACAGCCCGCTGGTCGCGGACGCGACGCGCGAGCGCATCAAGGAGCATGCGCGCGCGATCGGCTACATCTACAACCGCCGCGCGGCCAGCCTGCGCACCTCGCGCTCGGGCATCGTGGGCGTGACCGTGCACGACATCATGAACCCGTTCTACGCCGAGATTCTCGGTGCGATCGAGATGGAGCTGGACCGCTCGCGCCAGACCTTCCTGCTGTGCAACCACTACGACCAGGTGGAGAAGCAGCGCAGCTTCATCGACACGCTGCTGCAGCTGGGCGCCGACGGCGTGATCATGTCGCCGGCCATCGGCACGCCGGCGGAAGACATCCGCATGGCGGAGGACAACGGCCTGCCGGCGGTGCTGGTGGCGCGCTCGGTGGAAGGCGCCAACGTGCCGGTGTTCCGCGGCGACGATTCCTACGGCATCGGCCTGGCGACGAACCACCTGATCTCGCTCGGCCATACGCGGATTGCCATGATCGGCGGCACCGACCAGACCTCGACCGGCCGCGACCGCTACCAGGGCTACGTGGCGGCGATGGAGAAGGCGGGCCTGGCCGTGCTGCCTTCGATGCGGCTGCCGGGACCGCGCACCAAGCAGGGCGGCTTCGAGGCGGCGGGCGCGTTCCTGGCGCTGAAGGAGAAGCCGACGGCAGCGGTCTGCTGGAACGACCTGGTGGCCATCGGCCTGATGAACGGCATCGCCCGCGCGGGGCTGGTGCCGGGGGTGGACATCTCGGTCACCGGCTATGACGACCTGGAGGAGGCGGCTATCGCCACGCCTGCGCTGACCACCGTGTGGAACGGCCAGCGCGAGGTGGGCCGGCGCGCGGCGCGCGTGCTGCTGGACCGGCTCAACGGGGCCAGCATCGACACGCACCAGGAACTCATCAAGCCGGAGCTGCATGTGCGCCAGTCGACCGGGAAGCCGCGCGAACGCAGCTGAGCCGTCGCGCGCGGCCTTTTGCCTGTCCCGACCGCACCCAAACATTCGCCACGACGCGCAACCCAGCCTGTTTCCAGGAGAGAGCGGCATGAACACCAAGGACATCTGCATCGCGATTCCGGGCAAGCTGCACCCGCATGCTGTGGAGCGGATCACCGGCGCATTCCGTGTCGTCACGCTGGACAGCGCGGACCCGGCGCTGATTCCGCCGGAGCTGGCCGGGCAGATCATGGGCGTGGCCACCGCGACCGGCGCGAACCCGGCCTTCATCGACGCCCTGCCCAGGCTGGAGATCGTGGCCAATTTCGGCGTCGGCTACGACGCGGTGGATGCGCCGCACTGCGCCCGACGCGGCGTGATGGTGACCAACACGCCCGACGTGCTGACCGAGGAGGTGGCCGACACCGCGGTGGGCCTGCTGATCAACACGGTGCGCGAGCTGCCGCAGGCCGAAGCCTGGCTGCGGGCGGGCAAGTGGGAGCGCGAGGGGCCATACCCACTGACGCAGGGGACCCTGCGCGGCCGCCACGTCGGCATATTCGGGATGGGGCGCATCGGCATGGCGATCGCGCAGCGGCTGGAGGCGTTCGGTCTGAAGATCAGCTACCACAACCGGCGGAAGGCGGACGGCGTCGCCTACGACTACTATCCGACGCTGGTGGAACTGGCGGCCGCGGTCGACACGCTGGTTTCGGTCGCTCCGGGCGGGCCGTCGACCGACCGCATCGTGGGGGCCGAAGTGCTGCGCGCGCTGGGCCCCAACGGCGTGTTCGTGAATATCGGGCGCGGCAGCACGGTGGACGAGCCGGCGCTGATCGCGGCGCTGCGGGACGGCACGATCCGCGCCGCCGGCCTCGACGTGTTCGCCAACGAGCCGCGCGTGCCGGCCGAACTGATCGCGCTGCCCAACGCCTGCCTGCTGCCGCATGTGGGTTCGGCGACGGTGCATACGAGGCAGGGCATGGCCGACCTGGTGGCCGACAATCTGATCTCGTGGTTCACGCACCGCAAGGCGGTGACGCCCGTGCCGGAGACGGCGCAGGTGGCGGCGCGCTAGGCGCCGTCCCGGCCAGCCCCGCCCTTTACCCAGGGTTAATCCCGCCGGCGCATCCTCTCTTGGGGTTTGGGTCGGAGCGGGGACGATGGGCGTTTTCAAGGCGAGTGTATGGCTGGTGGCGGCGGCTGCCGCCGGGGCGGCGTATGTCGCGTCGGGCGAGGCGCTGCCGGGCGACGAACTGCTGCTGAGCAGCGCGGAGGAAAGGCCGGCGCCGGCGGTCGCGCAGCAATTCCGGATCGTGCTTTCCGGACGCGACACCGATTGCAGCATCCAGCGGGGGGAGAGCCTGTCGGAGCGCAAGGCGAGGCTGGTGTTCGGCGCGGGCTGCTTGGCTGAGATGCCGCAGCTGGCGAAGGTGCGATACTGGAGCGAGAACGCGGACGGGTCCGTGGCCTTCACGGGCGAGGACGGAAAGGTGGCCGTCAGCTTCGCGGCCGGCGACGGACCGGCCTTCGAATCCTATGGCGCGGGCACGCCGCTGATATCGCTGATCGCCGAAGACTGAGCTACTCGGCCGCCGGGCGCAGCGCGCCCCGCGCATGCGCACGCACCGCCTCGCCGAAGGCGCGGAAGATGCGGGCCGAGCTGTCGTCGGTGCTTGCCCAGTATTCCGGATGCCACTGCACGCCCACGGCAAAGGCGCGCGCGCCGCGCACCGACACCGCCTCCACAGTGCCGTCGGGCGCCACCGCTTCGACCTGCAGCGCCGGGCCGAGCCGGTCCACCGCCTGCCGGTGCACCGAATTCACCATGATGTCGCCCGAGCCGAAAATGCCGGCCAGGCAGGAGCCGGGGCTGATCGATACCGGCTGGCGGATGGCGAAGCGCTCGTCCTGACGGTCGGTTTCGGGGGCGCGGTGATCATGCCGGCCCTCGATCTCCTGGATCTCGGTGGCAAGCGTTCCGCCCAGCGCCACGTTCATCTCCTGGATGCCGCGGCAGATGGCGAGCAGCGGCACGCCGCGCTCCACCGCCTTGCGGATGAGGGGCAGGGTGGTGGCATCGCGGTCCGGGTCGTAGGGGCCGTTCGCCTCGCTGGCGTCGCCGCCATAGAGCGAAGGGTGCACGTTGGAGCGCGAGCCGGTGATCAGCACGCCGTCGACGCGGTCCAGCAGGGCGTCGAAATCGATGCGTTCGCCGAAGGAGGGAAGCAGCAGCGGCAGCACGCCGGCGACGCCCAGCGCGGCCTCCAGATACTGGACCGGTGCGGCGTGCCAGACATTGTTTGCGAACTCGCGGACGTCGGTCGACACGAGGACGAGGGGCTGGGTCATTGCGGGCACCGGGCGATTGGAAATTGCACGCGGGCCGCCGCCGCCGCCCGAAGATATCGCAGCCGGTCGGCTCGCAAGGCACAGTCCTCGCAGCGGCTAGCGTCAGTGGATGTGGCGACGAAGGGCCCGTGCATCGAAATTACCATTGTCGGGCGTAAATGGAGCCCGGACGCTGATGTAGACCCGAAGCACAAGCTTTTCCAACTATATTGTCGCGATGCGCCGGGAGACGGCCGCGGCGGAGGGCATGACAAAGCTGACGTAACGTAAGCCCCGGCGACATGGACAATGCGTCCTCCCATTGTATGTTCGCAGGCAGCGTCGGCAGACGCCTCGCGGCCGCCATGCGGAACGCGCAAAAACATTGCGAATCCAGTATCTAGGAGGAGTTAAGTTGGATCGTCGTTCATTTATCAAGAATGCCGGACTGGCAGGAGCGGGTGCCGCAGCGGCGACCGCTCTGGCAGCGCCGGCCATCGCCCAGTCCAATCCCAAGATCACCTGGCGCCTGACGTCTTCCTTCCCGAAGGCGCTGGACACGATCTATGGCGGCGCCGAAGTGTTCGCCAAGATGGTGTCGGAAGCCACGGACGGCAATTTCCAGATCCAGTGCTTCGCCGCCGGCGAAATCGTGCCGGGCCTGCAGGCCGCCGACGCTGTGACGGCCGGTACGGTCGAAGCGGCGCACACGGTGGCATATTATTACTGGGGCAAGGACCCCACGTGGGCACTGGGCGCGGCGGTTCCGTTCGCGCTGAACGCGCGCGGCATGAACGCCTGGCACTACCATGGCGGCGGCATCGACCTGTTCAACGAGTTCCTGGGCACCCAGGGCCTGGTCGGCTTCCCGGGCGGCAACACCGGCACCCAGATGGGCGGCTGGTTCCGCAAGCAGATCAACACCGTGGAGGACCTGAAGGGCCTGAAGATGCGCATCGGCGGTTTCGCCGGCAAGGTCGTCGAGAAGCTGGGCGTGGTGCCGCAGCAGATCGCCGGCGGCGACATCTATCCGGCGCTCGAGAAGGGCACGATCGACGCGGCGGAATGGGTCGGACCCTATGACGACGAGAAGCTCGGCTTCGCCAAGGTCGCCCCGTACTACTACTATCCCGGCTGGTGGGAAGGCGGCCCGACCGTCCATCTGCTGTTCAACAAGCAGAAGTTCGAGGAGCTGCCGGCGGCGTACAAGTCGATCGTGCGCACTGCCGCGCATGCCGAAGACGCCGACATGCTGCAGAAGTACGACTACCTGAACACGGCCGCGCTGAAGCGCCTGGTCGCAGGCGGCGCGAAGCTCAGCCCGTTCAGCCAGGAAATCCTGGCGGCCTGCTTCGACGCCTCGAACGAGGTCTATGCCGAGATCACGGCGTCGAACCCGGGCTTCAAGAAGATCTGGGATTCGATCACCGCGTTCCGCGGCGAATACTACCTCAACATGCAGGTGGCGGAGTACAACTACGACACCTTCATGATGCTGCGGCAGCGCGCCGGCAAGATCTGACGGCAGCGCTCCGCAAACGGGGTTCCCGGCGCCAGGGCGCCGGGAATGCCACCCAAAACGCCGAATTGCGCGGGTTGGGGATACCGTAGGGTAAAAATACGACCCGCCTCCCAGGTGGATCGGCGCTCGCTGGACTCGGTCCGGCCGGCGTGTATTGTCATGCGCAGTCGGCACCAAGAGGTTGGAGGAACCTCGTGCCGGCTGAGCACTGATCCACACAATGGGAGGACTCTAGGATGGATCGCCGTTCATTCATCAAACATGCCGGCCTTGCCGGCGCCGGCGCGGCCGCTGCGTCGACGCTGGCCGCGCCGGCAATCGCGCAGTCGTCGCCAAAGATCTCGTGGCGCGTGACGTCGTCGTTCCCGAAAGCACTCGACACCATCTACGGCGCAGCCGAGACGATGGCGAAATATGTGCGCGAGGCGAGCGACGGGAACTTCGACATCCAGGTTTTCGCCGCGGGCGAACTGGTTCCCGGCCTGCAGGCGCTCGACGCCGCCGCAGCCGGCACTGTGGAGGCGGCGCACACGGCCTCCTACTACTACTGGGGCAAGGACCCCACCTTCGCGCTGGCCACGGCGGTGCCGTTCGGCCTCAACGCCCGCCAGATGAACGCCTGGTTCTATTTCGGCGGCGGCAACGACCTCATCAACGAGTTCTACGCCACGCACGGCGTGTACGGCCTGCCCTGCGGCAACACCGGCGCACAGATGGGCGGCTGGTACCGCAAGGAGATCAACTCCGTCGCCGACCTGTCGGGCCTCAAGATGCGCATCGGCGGCTTCGCCGGCAAGGTGGTGGAGCGGCTGGGCGTGGTGCCGCAGCAGATCGCCGGCGGCGACATCTATCCCTCGCTGGAGAAGGGCACGATCGACGCGGCCGAGTGGGTGGGCCCGTATGACGACGAGAAGCTCGGCTTCCAGAAGGTCGCCCAGTATTACTACTATCCCGGCTGGTGGGAGGGCGGGCCGACCCTGCACACGGTGGTCAACCTGGCCAAGTGGAACGAGCTGCCGAAGAACTACCAGGCCCTGCTGACGGCGGCCTGCGAGGCGGCCAACTGCGACATGATGGCGAGCTACGACTACAAGAACCCGGGCGCGCTGAAGCGGCTGGTGGCGGGCGGCGCGCAGCTGCGTCCGTTCAACCAGGAGGTGCTTGCCGCCTGCTTCGATGCGGCACAGGCCACCTATAACGAGCTCATAGCGTCGAACGCCGCCTTCAAGAAGATCTATGAAAGCCAGACGGCGTTCCGCAAGGACGCGTATCTGTGGGCGCAGATCTCGGAATACACCTACGACACGTTCATGATGCTGCAGCAGCGCGCCGGCAAACTCTGAGCCGACCCGCACCGCAAAACGAAAAAACCCCGGAGCGCATGCTCCGGGGTTTTTGTATCGGGGGAAGCCGGAAGGCCGACCTCCGCCTCAGTTGAAGGAGGGCGGCTGGCTGAGGTCCGGCCCAGGCGCGGGTGGCTGCGCCGGCGGCGCTCCGCCGATCGGCGGAGGCCCGCCCAGCGGCGGCAGCCCAAGACCGCCGGGCATGCCCGGCTGGCCGCCGCCCCCGAAGGGCGGAACCACGATCTGCACATCGTCGACGTTCACTGCTGGTCCCTTGTAGTGCATGACCATCTGCGGGAAGGCGATCGCCAGCCCCACCATGATGATCTGGATGCACACGAAAGGCACCGCGCCCCAGTAGATCTGGCCGGTGGTCACCGGCGCGATCTGCTTGCCGGTGATCTTGTCCAGGTAGGGCACGCGAGCGGCGACCGAGCGCAGGTAGAAGAGCGCGAAGCCGAACGGCGGATGCATGAAGCTGGTCTGCATATTGATCGCCAGCAGAACGCCGAACCAGATCAAGTCGATTCCCAGCCGCTCCGCCGCCGGCGCCAGCAGCGGCACGATGATGAACGCCAGCTCGAAGAAATCGAGGAAGAAGGCGAGCAGGAACACCATGATGTTGACGACGATGAGGAATCCAAGCTCGCCGCCGGGCAGCGACACCAGCAGGTGTTCGACCCAAAGGTGGCCGTTCACGCCGTAGAAGGTGAGCGAGAACACCCGCGCGCCGATGAGGATGAACAGCACGAAGGACGACAGGCGCGTCGTAGAGGTCAGTGCCTGTGAGATGACCTCGAAGCTGAGCCGCCGCTTCGCCGCGGCCATCGCCATGGCGCCGACGGCACCCATCGCCCCGCCTTCCGTCGGCGTGGCGATGCCGAGGAAGATGGTGCCGAGAACGAGGAAGACGAGCCCGAGCGGCGGGATCAGGACGATGATGACCTGCTGGGCGAGCCGCGACATGATGCCGAGCTTGAGGCCCCGGTCGGTCAACGCCGCGGCATAGACGATGACCGTACCGACGAAGGCACCCCAGATGTCGGCGTTCACGCCCATCGACGGCTGCAGGTAGATGGCGGCGCCGACGGAGATGGCGACGCCGATTGCAAGCGCGACCAGCAGCGACGTGACACCCGACCCAAGCGTGCGCGCCGCCAGCGGCAGCGCCGGCATCGAAGCCGGCCGCAGGATGCTCATCAGCGCGATGTAGACCAGATAGAGCCCGGTGAGGATGAGCCCGGGGATGAGGGCGCCGCGGTACATGTCGCCGACCGAACGGCCGAGCTGGTCGGCCATGACGATCAGCACCAGCGAGGGCGGGATGATCTGCGCCAGCGTGCCGGACGCGGCGATGACGCCGGTGGCGGCGCGCCGGTCGTAGCCGTAGCGCAGCATGATGGGCAGCGAGATGAGGCCCATGGCGATGACCGACGCGGCCACCACGCCCGTGGTGGCCGCCAGCAGCGCCCCCACCAGCACGACGGCATAGGCGAGGCCGCCGCGGATCGGGCCGAAGAGCTGGCCGATCGTGTCGAGCAGGTCTTCCGCCATCCCCGAGCGCTCTAGGATGAGGCCCATGAAGGTGAAGAACGGAATGGCGAGCAGCGTCTCGTTTGAGAGGATGCCCCAGAACCGTTCGGGCAGGGCATACAGCAAGGGCCATGAGAGCGTGATCTCGCCGCCCGAATAGGGCGCCAGCTCGACGCCGATGAAGAAGAAGAGGAGCCCGTTGGCGGCCAGCGCGAACGCGACCGGATAGCCGATCAGCAAGAAGACGATCAGCGAGGCGAACATGATCGGAGCCATGTTCTCGGCGATGAAGTGGAGCATCAGCGGATCTCCTCCGCCAGCGCCTTGCCTTCCTGTTCGGCGGCCTCATGCGGGGCGACGTAGGGCGTCGGGTCCGGCATGTCGCCGCGCATGATGGCTATCTTCTTGATGATCTCGGATACGCCCTGGACGGCGAGCTGGGTGAAGCCGATGAGCAGGAGCGCCTTGGCGGGCCACAGGATGAGACCGCCGGCGTTGGTGGACACCTCGCCGATGCGATAGGACAGCCGCACCCAGGGCACGAAATAGTAGACCATGAGGATGCTGATAGGCATCAGGAAGAAGAGGTGCCCGAGCAGGTCGATCCAGTGCTGCACGCGCCGCGACCACATGCCGTAGACGATGTCGATGCGGATGTGCTCGTTCTGCTTGAGCGTGTAGGCGGCGGCCAGCAGGAAGGCGGCGCCGAACAGATACCACTGCAGCTCCAGCCAGGCGTTGGACGAGGTGTTCAGGGTCTTGCGGATGGTCGCGTTCGCGGCGCTGACGAGGATTGCGACGAGGATCAGCCAGGCTACCCACCTGCCGATCATCTCGTTGATGTAGTCAATGCCACGCGACAGGCTGAGCAGCCCGGCCATGTTGAGCCTCCCGATTTTTTCCCCGGTTTCCGGGGTATGCTGTTTGTTGTTCCCGCTCCACCTTCTGCCCCGTCGCGGCGCCCAGCGCAACCGAAAGTCGCCCGGTCCGTATTCCTACGAAGGGGAATGGGGAATGACGCCGCGTCATGCGGAGCGGGTCGAAGGGCGCAACAAAAAAGGGCGCCCGAAGGCGCCCTTTTCGCATTTCCGTCGATGCTCCAGCCTACTCGCGGTTGCCCAGGAACTGCAGCAGGAACATGAACATGTTGATGAAGTCGAGGTAGAGGCGCAGCGCGCCCATGATGGCCTTGCGGCCAGCGACCAGCGCACCGTCGCCCTCGTAATACATCTCCTTGATCTGCTGGGTGTCGTAGGCGGTGAGGCCCGCGAACACCAGCACGCCGATGGCAGAGACCGCGAACTGAAGCGCGGACGACTGCAGGAAGATGTTGACGATCATCGCCAGCACCAGGCCCCACACGCCCATGATCAGGAACGAGCCCATGCCCGACAGATCACGCTTGGTGGTGTAGCCGAACAGCGACAGGGCGCCGAAGGCCGTGGCGGTGATGAAGAAGGTCTGCACGATCGAGGCCGAGGTGTAGACCAGGAAGATGGACGACAGCGAGATGCCCATCACCGCCGCGAAGGCCCAGAAGGTGGTCTGCGCCGCCGACAGGCTCATCTTGTGGACGCGGAACGACAGGAAGAACACCATGGCCAGCGGGGCGAGCATGACCACCCAGCGCAGCGGCGAGCCGTAGAGCGCGACGCCGAGATTGGTGAGCATCTTGCCGTTGCCGAGGGTGGCGACCGCGGCGGACGGGTCGTTGGTGGTTGCGAACATGACGGTGCCGAGCGCGGCCACGCCGGTGATCGCAAGGCCAAGCGCCATCAGGTTGTAGACCCTGACCATGTAGGCGCGCAGGCCCTGGTCGATCGACGCGTCGGCGCGGGCGCCGGCGGGAACACGCGTCTGATAATTGCGAAGGGGTTCAGCCATTGTATCCTCTACTGCTTCTGTCCCGTCCGGTGTCGGGCAGCGATGACGCGCGCCCAGGCGCCGCTGGCGGGACTTCCAGCATGCCTGCGGCAGAATATGATGTTTCTTTCCGGCGAGAACAAGACCCGCGCCGCCCCGCGGGAGGGCGAAATCGCGGAAATATTGCCGCATGTCACGACAGCGTGAGCGTCCCCGGGGAGCCGGGGACGCGCTCAGAGGTCGCGCAGGACCGGGGCGGCCTTGTGGCCGAGAACGCGCCACGTTCCGGCTAGGCCGAAACCGACGGTGAGCACGAGGGCGGTGACGATGGTGGAGACCGCCACCTCGGGCAGGAAGCTCGACGGCAGCGACATGACGCGGACGATGACGAACCAGGCCGCCACGCCGCCCGCCAGAAGCGCGAACAGCGCGGTGGCGAGCCCGATGATGAGATATTCGAGCGAATAGGCGGTGATCAGCGTGCGGCGCGTGGCGCCCAGCGTCTTCAGCACCACCGCGTCGTGGATGCGGGCGCGGTTTCCGGCGGCCAGCGCGCCCGAAAGCACCAGGATCGACGCGACAAGCGCCACGGCGGCCGCGGCGCGGATGGCGGTGGCGAGCTGCGCGACGAGCGAATTGACGATGTCGAGCGCGTCCTTGACCTGCACGGTGGTGACCGCCGGGAAGGCGCGGGTGACCTCGTTTAGCAGGCGCGATTCGTCGGCGGCGGTGGCATGCCGGTCGGTGAGCGTGGCGAGCCACGCATGCGGGGCGCCGGCGAAGGTGTTGGGCGAGAACACCATGACGAAGTTGATGCCCATCGATTCCCACTCGATCTGGCGGAAATTGGCGATGCGGGCGGTGATGTTGCGTCCGAGCACGTTGACGGTGACGGTGTCGCCGATCTTGAGGCCGATCTCGCCGCCTTCCTCGGCCGCGAAGGAGACCAGCGGCTCGCCCTCGTAGCCGGCGGGCCACCATCGGCCCTCGGTCACGGTGGAGTTTTCCGGCGGGGTTTCGGAATAGGTCATGCCGCGATCGCCGCGCAGCACCCAGGCGCCCTCGGGCGGCACCTGGATTTCGCGCACGTCCACCCCGTTGAGCGCCATGATGCGCCCGCGCAGCATCGGCACGGTGTAGAGGTCGCCCTGCGGCGCCTGCGCGCCGACGAGCGAGCGGAACGCGTCGATCTCGGCGTTCTGGATATCGACGAAGAAGAAGTTGGGCGCGCGCTCCGGCAGGTTGCCGGCGATCTGCCGGCGCAGATTGCCGTCGATCAGCGCAAGGGTGACGAGCAGGGTGAGCCCGAGCCCGAGCGAGAGCACGACGGAGGGCGTGAGCGCGCCGGGGCGGTGGATGTTGCCGATGGCGAGGCGCAGCGCGGTGGAGCGCACGCGCGGGCTGCGGCGCGCGGCCGCCTGCACGAGCAGGCCCACGAGGCGCAGCACGAGGAAGGAGAAGACCATCGCGCCGATGAAGATCATGGCGATGCGCCGGTCGGTCGACCACCAGACGGCGAAGCCGGCGAGCAGCACGGCGATCGCCGTGGCCAGGACCACGTAGACCAGACGCGGGAGGCCCTTGGCGTCGAACCCCATCTCGCGGAACAGCGCCGTGGCCGGGATGTCGCGCGCGCGGCCGAGCGGCAGCAGCGCGAAGGCGAGCGTGACCAATGCGCCGAACAGGGCGCCGACGCCGAGCGCGGCGGGATAGAAGCCGCCGGTAGCGGGGATGGGCAGCACGGTGGAGAGGAAGCTGGCGGCGAGGAATGGCATGGCGGCGCCGACGACCAGCCCGGCCACGATGCCGACCAGCGCGATCAGCATGATCTGCACCAGATAGACGGTGAAGACGAAGCCGCCCGACGCGCCGAGGCTCTTGAAGGTGGCGATGACGCCGCGCTTGGAGTCGAGATAGGCGCGCACGGCGTTGGCGACGCCGACGCCGCCGACCACCAGCGCTGTCAGCCCCACGAGGGTGAGGAACTGCGAGAAGCGCTCGACATTGGAGGACAGCGACGGCGCGGCGTTGGTGCGCGAGCGGATCGACCAGCCGGCCTCCGGAAACTCCTTGCCGGCGCGTTCGCGGATCTGGTCCAGCGTCTCGTTGCTGGAGCCGGCCGGCAGGCGGACTTTGTAGGCATGCTCGACCAGCGCGCCCGGCTGCATCAGCCCGGAGGCGCGCAGCGCGTCGAGCGACACCAGCAGGCGCGGCGCGAAGCCGAAGCCGTCGGAGATCGCGTCCGGCTCGGTGACCAGGCGCGCGCGCAACTCGAAGGTGGCGCCGCCCAGCACGATCTCGTCGCCGGGCTTCACGCCAAGCCGCTCGAGCAGGATGTCGGGCGCGGCCGCGCCCCACACCCCGTTGCGCTCGGCGAAGAGGTCGGCAGGCGGAAGCTGCGGTTCGGTGACGAGGGCGCCGTAGAGCGGATAGGCGCGGTCGACCGCCTTGGCCTCGACCAGCGCCTGGTCCGACCCGTCGGGCAGCCGGGCCATGGAGCGCATGCTGGCGGTGGCGGTGACATCGCCCAGGCTTTCGAGGAAGGCCCGCTCTTCGGGGGCGGCCTCGCGGTGCACCAGTTGGAAGCGGATGTCGCCGCCCAGCAATTCGCGGCCCTGGCCTTCGACGGCGGAGGTTATGGCCTGCGCCACCGAGTTGACGCCGCCGATGGCGCCGACGCCCAGCGCGATGCAGGTGATGAAGATGAGGAAGCCGGAAAGGCCGCCGCGCATCTCGCGCAGCGAGAAGCGCAGGGCGAGCGAGAGGGTGCGGGCGGTGGTCAAGCGAGGGCTCGCTCGGCAGCTTCCGCCGGCGCCTCGATGCGGCCGGAGCGCATGGCGACCTGGCGGCCGCAGCGGCCGGCCAGCGCCGGGTCGTGGGTGACCAGCAGCAGCGTCATACCGCGCTCGGCCGCCTTGGCGAACAGCAGGTCGGCGATCTGCCGCCCGGTTGCCTGGTCGAGGTTTCCGGTGGGCTCGTCGGCGATCAGTATCTTCGGCTCCGGCGCCAGCGCGCGGGCGATGGCGACGCGCTGCTGCTCGCCACCGGAAAGCTCGGATGGGTAGTGGGTGACGCGTTCGGAGAGGCCGACGGCGGCAAGCTCGCGCGCGGCGATGCCAAACGGATCGGCATGGCCTGCAAGCTCCAGCGGCACTGCGACATTCTCCAGCGCGGTCATGTTGGGGATGAGGTGGAATGACTGGAAGACGATGCCGACATTGCGGCCGCGGAACGCCGCGATCTCGTCCTCGGAGCGGCCGTTGAGCGTCTTGCCGGCAATGCTGACGGTGCCGGTGTCGACGCGCTCCAGCCCGGCCAGCACCATGAGCAGGGTGGACTTGCCCGAACCCGAAGGACCCACGATGCCGACGGTCTCGCCGCCCGCCACGTCGAGGCTGACGCCCTTCAGCACGTGCACGGAGGACGCGCCCTGGCCGAGCGTGAGGGACACGTCCTTCAGTTCGATGACGGTTTCTGTCACGGGGGAACGGTCCTATATGTGGTTGGTGTGGATGACTGGTCCGGGCGCGGGTCCGGAACATATGGGTTCAGATCGATGCCGTTCAAACGACTTTTCGTCGCGTCCTTCCTTGCGCTGGCCGGCCTTGCGGCCCTGACGGGCGCCGCAGCCGCCGAGACGTTCAGGATCGTGGCGCTGGGCGACAGCCTGATGGCCGGATACCAGCTGGGACCGGGCGAATCCTTCCCCGAGAAGCTGGAAACCGCGCTGAAGGCGAAAGGTCACGATGTCGTGATCGTGAATGCCGGGGTGTCCGGCGACACGTCCAGCGGGGGTCTGGCCCGGCTGGACTGGTCGGTGCCGGACGACACCGACCTCGTGATCCTGGGGCTGGGGGCGAACGACATGCTGCGCGGCATCTCGCCCGAGATCACGGCCAGGAACCTCGAGGAGATGATCGCGCGGCTGAAGGGTCGCGGCATCGACGTGCTGCTGGCAGGCATGCTGGCGGCACCCAATCTGGGCGAGGCGTTCGCCAGCGACTTCAACGGCATCTATCCGCGGCTGGCCAAGGAGCACGGCCTGACCCTCTATCCGTTCCTGCTCGACGGCGTGGCGGCGCAGCGCGGCATGCTGCTGGAGGACGGCATGCACCCCAATCCGGCGGGCGTCGACCGCATGGTGGAGGGCGTCGTGCCGCTGGTGGAGCAGAAGCTTGCCCGGGGGCAGGGTTAAGCACTTCCGGATTATTCGCTTGCCCCACCTGGCGATCGATGATTCGCTAACCGCTACGCAGTCGATTCGAGGAGGTAGCTAATGCCACGTCTCTTCACCGCCCTCGAGATGCCGCGTGACGCCGCCCTTTCGCTTTCCCTCCTGCGCGGAGGGCTGCCCGGCGCCCGCTGGATCGATGTGGAGAACTACCATCTGACGCTGCGCTTCTTTGGCGACGTGGAAGGCCACGTGGCCGACGAGATCGCCAATGCGCTCGACCGCGTGCGGCGGCCCTCGTTCAGCATGGCGCTGTCAGGCGTCGGCCAGTTCGGCGGCAAGAAGCCGCATTCGATCTGGGCAGGGGTGGCGGCATCGCCGGACCTGTTTGCGCTGCAGGCCGAGATCGAGCGCATATGCCAGCGGCTGGGGCTGCCGGCGGACGCGCGCAAGTTCACCCCGCACGTGACCCTGGCGCGGCTGAAGAATGCCAGCCCCGAGGCCGTGGCCAACTACCTGTCGGCGCGCGGCAACTTTTCCACCATGCCGTTCAAGGTGGGCCGTTTCGTGCTGATGTCGTCGCGCGATTCGGTGGGCGGCGGCCCCTATGTGGTGGAGGAGACCTGGCCGCTGGGAGCCGAGGCCGCGCGTCCGGCCGCGCATGCCGAAGGCTATGCCGACGCATCGCGCGCCCTGCGGTAGCACAGATGGCGCGCGACAGGCTGGACGAGGCGGCGGCGCGCGCCGCGCTTGCCGAGCTCGACGGCTGGTCGCTTGCCGACGAGGGCAGGGCGATCGCCCGCACCTTCACCTTCCGCAATTTCAGCGAGGCCTTCGCCTTCATGACGCGGGCGGCGATGGCGGCCGAAAAGATGGACCACCATCCCGACTGGTCGAACGTCTACAAGACGGTGGCGGTGAAGCTGTCGACCCATTCGGCCGGCGGGCTGACCGAGCTGGATTTCGATCTGGCGCGGAAGATGGACCGGTTCGCCGGCGGCTGATCTTGCAGAGGGGCGGGGAGCGCCCCATTTTTCCGGCGGGAGGCCGCAACAGCCCGCCTCCGGAAAGAGAGCGATGAGCAAGGTCGACGTTGGCGAGATACTCGCGCCCGTGGGCGCGGACGAGACCCGCAGGCGCGAGCGGCGGGTGCGGGAAGGTTTCTGGCGCACCGCCAAACGCGCGGCGCGCTACGTGCCCTTCATGGACGAGGTGGTTGCGGCCTATTACGCCGCGCTGGACACGCGCACGCCGATGCGCGCCAAGGCGACGCTGTTCGCCGCGCTCGCCTATTTCGTGATGCCGTTCGACTTCGTGCCGGACTTTCTCGCGGTGATCGGCTTCGGCGACGATATCGCGGTGCTGACGGCCGCGATCACAGCAATGCGCCCGCATATCAAGGAATCGCACCGCAAGGCTGCGAGGCAGGCGCTCGCCGAGGACTGATGCGGGCCGGCAGCGGCCTGCGCCTACTGCACCACGAAGAAATTCTCGATTGCCGCGGCTGCCCTGCGCAGATGCGGCAGCGCCTGCCTTTCGAGTTCCTGCACGGAGTAGCGCTGCGACTGCGCAGGCACGTTGATGGCGGCGACGACGCGGCCGGCGCGGTCGCGCACCGGCACCGCGATGGAGCGCAGCCCGATCTCCAGTTCCTCGTCGACCAGGGCAAAACCCTGCTCGCCAGCGCGGCGCACGGCGCGCGCGATCGCCTCGCGGTCGGTTATCGTCTTCGGCGTTGCGGCGCGGATGTCGGCGCGGGCGATCAGCTTCTCCAGTTCCGCCGGCGGCAACCCGGAAAGCAGGATGCGGCCCATGGAGGTGCAGTAGGCGGGCAGGCGCGTGCCGACGCTGAGCGCCACCGACATGACGCGGCGGGCGCCGGGCACGCGGGCGACATAGACCACCTCGGTGTCAGCCAGGATGGCGGCCGAGCAGGATTCGCCCAGCGCTGCGGCAACCTCGCGCATGAATGGTAGTGCGAAATCCCAGAGCGAAACGCCATCGAGCCAGGTTCGGGCGAGCGACAGCAGGCGGGGCGTTAGCAGGAAACGGCGGCCCTCCTGGCCGACATGGCCGGTGGCCACAAGCGACAGCAGCAGGCGGCGCGCGCCGGCCCGGGTGAGGCCCTTGCGGTCGGCCACCTCGGTCAGCGTCAGGCCGGCGGGCTCGGCCGCCAGAAGCTCCAGCACGCCGAGGCCCTTTTCCAGCGATCCGACGCGATCGGGCGACGTGCGCCGCGCGGCGGAGGTGATTGACCGGGCAGTGTCGTTCATCTACAAAGTATCACACAGAAAACAAATGTTCGCAATGCGAACAATCCCGGGATTTGCGATGGACAAGACAAGGCCCAGCATCGAGGACGCGCTGTCAGGCATTGCGGACGGCATGGATGTGATGATCGGCGGCTTCGGCGGCGCCGGCGCGCCGATCGAGCTGATCCACGCGCTGGTGGAACGCTTCCGCAGGACGGGTTCGCCGGGCGGGCTGACAGTGATCAACAACAATGCCGGCAACGGCGCCATCGGGATCGCGGCAATGATCGACGCCGGCATGGTGGCGAAGATGGTGTGTTCGTTCCCGCGCTCGTCGGACCCGCGCGCGTTTACCGACCGCTACCTCGCCGGGCAGATCGGGCTGGAACTGGTGCCGCAGGGAACGCTGGCCGAGCGCATCCGCGCCGGCGGCGCCGGCATCCCCGCCTTCTACACGCCGAGCAGCTTCGGCACCGACCTGGCCGAGGGCAAGCCGATCGCGGAGTTCGACGGGCGCAGCTATGTGCAGGAGCGCTGGCTGAAGGCGGACGTGGCACTGATCAAGGCCGAGCTGGCCGACCGGCACGGCAACCTGACCTACCGCAAGGCCGCGCGCAATTTCTCGCCGCTGATGGCGATGGCGGCCCAGCTTACGATCGTGCAGGCGAGCCGGATCGTGGAACCGGGCGAGATCGACCCCGAACACGTGGTCACGCCGGGCATCTTCGTCGACCGCGTGGTGGCGGTGGCCGACCCGCAACAGGAAGAAGCGCTGCTGCGCTCGGGAGCAAGGGCATGAGCGCCAAGCTGAGCAATGCGCAGATCGCCTGGCGCGCGGCGCAGGACCTGCCGGACGGAGCCTATGTCAATCTGGGCATCGGCTTTCCCGAGATGATCGCCAAGTTCAAGCCGGACGGCCGCGAGGTGATCTACCACACCGAGAACGGGGTGCTGGATTTCGGCGAATCGCCGCCCGCGGGCGAGGAGGACTGGGACCTGATCAACGCCGGCAAGAAGGCGATCACGCTGAAGCCGGGCGCGGCGTTCTTCCACCATGCCGACTCGTTCGCGATGGTGCGTGGCGGGCATCTCGACATCGCCGTGCTGGGCGCCTACGAGGTGGCCGAGAATGGCGACATCGCCAACTGGAGCACGGGTCCGGGCTCGGTGCCGGCGGTGGGCGGGGCGATGGACCTCGTGCACGGCGCCAAGCAGATCTGGGTGGTCACCGACCACGTGACCAAGAAGGGCGAGCCCAAGCTGCTGAAGAAATGCCGCCTGCCTCTGACCGGCGTGGGCTGCGTCACGACGGTGTTCACCAGCCTCGCCGTCATCGACATCAAGGGCGGGCGTTTCGTGCTGCGCGAGAAGCTGCCCTCCATGAGCGTGGACGAGCTGCAGGCCGTCACCGAAGCGGAACTCGTCGTCGGCGACACGGTCGGCGACCTCATCGTACCGGAGGTTTGAGACATGGCCGAGGCTTTCATCTGCGACTACATCCGCACGCCGATCGGCCGTTTCGGCGGGTCGCTTTCTTCGGTGCGGGCCGACGATCTGGGCGCCGTGCCGCTGAAGGCGCTGATGCAGCGCAATGGCGGCGTGGACTGGGCGGCGGTGGACGATGTGATCTATGGCTGCGCCAACCAGGCTGGCGAGGACAACCGCAACGTGGCGCGCATGGCGCTGCTGCTGGCGGGCCTGCCGGTGGATGTGACCGGCACGACCGTCAACCGGCTCTGCGGCTCGGGCATGGACGCGGTGACGATCGCGGCGCGCGCGATCAAGGCCGGCGAGGCGGAGCTGATGATCGCGGGCGGCGTGGAAAGCATGAGCCGCGCGCCGTTCGTGATGCCGAAGGCGACCGAAGCCTTCTCGCGCAACGCCGAGATCTACGACACCACGATCGGCTGGCGTTTCGTCAACCCGCTGATGAAGAAGCAGTACGGCATCGATTCCATGCCGGAGACCGGCGAGAACGTGGCCGAGGATTTCAAGGTGAGCCGCGCCGACCAGGACGCGTTTGCGGCGCGCAGCCAGGACAAGGCGGTGGCGGCGCAGGGCAATGGCCGGCTGGCGCGCGAGATAACGCCGGTGACGATTCCCCAGCGCAAGGGCGACCCGGTCGTGGTCGACAGGGACGAGCATCCGCGCGCGGGCACCACGGTCGAGACGCTGGCGAAGCTGGGCACGCCATTCAAGAAGGAAGGCGGCACGGTGACGGCCGGCAACGCGTCCGGCGTCAATGACGGCGCAGCCGCGCTGATCGTGGCCTCGGAAGCGGCGGCGAGGAAATACGGGCTGACCCCGATCGCGCGCGTGCTGGGCGGGGCAACGGCCGGCGTGGCACCGCGCATCATGGGCATCGGCCCGGCGCCGGCGACGCGGAAGCTGTGCGCGCGGCTGGGCCTGAAGCCTTCGGCCTTCGACGTGATCGAGCTCAACGAAGCCTTCGCCTCCCAAGGCATCGCCGTGCTCCGCGAACTCGGCATCCCCGAGGACGCGGAGCACGTGAACCCGAATGGCGGCGCGATCGCGCTTGGCCATCCGCTGGGCATGTCGGGGGCGCGCATCACCGGCACGGCCGCGCTGGAGCTGCAGGCGCGCCAGGCGAAGCTGGCGCTGGCCACCATGTGCATCGGCGTCGGCCAGGGCATCGCGATAGCGCTCGAAAGGGTCTGAGCGGAGCACCGGCGACAGGTCTCCGCCGCGCGCGCTTGCGGCGCCGAGACCTTGCCTGCGGCGTCGCCGATCCGGCGACGTCACGCCTCGGGATGATCGATCCCGTCCGGCATGTGGCTGAAGACCTCCAGCACCACCTGGGAAGCGGATCCGGCGGCGTTCCTGGCGCGATTGCGCGGCGCGGGGGTTTTCGGGGCCGGGAAAGATGGCGGATGAACTTGCGATGGCGGCGGCGGCCGGCCTGGCTACCGCCCTTCGCGATACCAGGTGGAGCCCAGCGCAAGCAGCAGCAGGGCGAGGCCGAGGAAGCCGCCGAAGAGCGGCGTGCGGCTGACCGCCTTGAGGATGCTGTCGTCGGTGGTGCGCAGGCCCATCCAGTCGCGCCCGGAGGTGGTGCCGGAGGGCCGCACCGGCACGATGCCCGGCAGGCCGGCTTCGAGCCGGCGGACGCTGCCGCCGGTGGCCTGCGCCAGCGGCGCCAGCCGCTCGGTGGTGGACACCACGTCCTGGAACTCCGGCGCGTTGACCGGGCCGACATGGGCGAGCGTCGACAGGTCGCCATTGGCCACCTGGTAGAGGCCGATCTCGCCCACCTCGATCTCGCCGGTGAACAGGCCGGGTTCCTTCTGCGATAGCTGCACGTCGAGCGTTGCGCCGGAAGGCGCGACGACGCGCGCCGGCTCGGCCTCGTCGGCCATGGTCTGGCGGCGGACCTCCAGCGTCATGCCGCGGCCGTCGGCGGTCAGCCTCTCTTCCTCCAGCTCCGGTTCCTTCATCAGCCAGTGGGCGATGCGCCGGTAGAGCTGCACATGCGGGCCACCGCCCTCGAAGCCGCGGGCCCAGAGCCAGCCCTGGTCGGACAGGAACATGCCGACGCGACCCTCGCCCTTGCGGTCGAGCAGCAGCAGCGGACGATCGTCCACGCCCTGCATCACCACCTGGCCTTCGGGCCGGTCGATGCCGACCAGGCGGAACCAGCGGCTCCAGTGCGGCGGCTCCTGGGCCGAGCCCTCGAGGCCGCGCGTGACCGGGTGGCGGCGGCCGGTGTCGGTCAGCCTCGGATAAAAACCCTGCTCGACGACATCGCCGGTCGGAAGCGCGGGAAGCGCCGCCATCAGCGGGGTGCGCGCGATCGACTGGTCGCCGGCATATTCGGGCCCGGCGGCCACCAGCAGCGCGCCGCCCTTCTCCACATATTCGGCGATGTAGTCGTAGTAGAGGATCGGCAGCACGTCGCGGTGCTGGTAGCGGTCGAAGATGATGAGGTCGAAATCGTCGATCTTCTCGACGAACAGCTCGCGCGTCGGGAAGGCGATCAGCGACAGCTCGTTGATGGGCGTGCCGTCCTGCTTTTCCGGCGGGCGCAGGATGGTGAAGTGGACGAGGTCGACCGAGGCGTCCGACTTCAGCAGGTTGCGCCAGGTGCGCTCACCGGCATGCGGCTCGCCCGAGACAAGCAGCACGCGCAGGTTTTCGCGGATGCCGTCGACGATGGCGACGGCGCGGTTGTTGGTTTCGGTGAGCTCGCCCTCGGTCGGCTCGATGGCGAGCTCGATGATGTTGCGGCCCGCATTGGTGATGGTGGTGGTGAGCTGCGTCTCCTCGCCGATGCGGGCGCGGCGGATGACGCGCTGCTCACCATTGACGGAGACGCGCACGTCGACCTCGCCGGTCTCCTCCGGCGAGGCGATCACGCGGTAGGTCATGTCGAGCTCGCGCCCGACGATGCCGAAGCGCGGCGCGCGCTCGAAGCGGATGCGGCGGTCGCGCTCGTCTTCCTCGCCTGTGATCAGCGCATGCAGCGGCGCGCTGAAGCCGGCCGCGTTTTCGGGGATGTCGTGAACCTGGCCGTCGGTGACCATGATGGCGCCGGCGATGCGGGATGGCGGGACGTCGCGGAAGGCGCCGTCGAGCGCGCCGAATAGCCGCGTCTGGGTGCGGTCGTCGGAGGCGGAAGCCTGGCCCGCCTCGACGGTGCGCACGTCGAACTGGCCGAAGCGCGCAAGCCGAGCCTGCAGCTCGGCTACAGCGGCCTGCGTGGCGGCGGTGCGGTCGCCTATGTCCTGGCTCTGGCTGCGGTCGACCACCAGGGCAACGACGCTCTTCAGCGCCTCGCGCTCCTCGTCGAGCAGCACCGGGTTGGCAAGCGCGAGGCCGAGCGCGGCCGCCGCGGCGACGCGCAGCCAGGCGCCGCGCTGGCGCACAAGCAGGCCCACCGCCGCAAGCAGGGCCAGCGGCACCATGATGGCGGCGAGCCACAGCCACGGGATCAGCGGCTCGAAGGAGAGCGAGACGTTCACTGGCCCAGCCTCTCGAGCAGCACCGGGACGTGCACCTGGTCGGATTTGTAGTTGCCGGTCAGCATGTACATCATGATGTTGACGCCGCCGCGCATGGCCCAGAGCCGCTGCAGCGGATCGGCCGGCACGGTGGGCAGCATGGGCTGGCCGTTACGGTCCACCGCCCAGGCGCCGGCGAAATCATTGGCGGTGATCATGATCGGGCTGACGCCGTCGCCGGTGCGCACCGGGCGATTGTCTGTGTTCTCGGCGCTGAGCGACGCCTCCACCCAGAGCGGGCTGCCGGCAAAGCGGCCCGGGAACTCGGTCATGATGAAGAAGGCCTTGGTGAGCACGTGGTCCGGGGGCACGGGCTCCAGCGGCGGCACGTTGAGCGAGGACAGGATGTCGCGCAGGCGCTGAGTGGACGGGCTGGCTGCACCATTGCCGCCGAAGCCGGTGGAGAACTGGTCGCGCGTGTCGAACAGGACGGTGCCGCCCTGCTGCATGTAGGCGTCGACGCGGGCGATGGCCGCCTCGTCGGGCATCGGCGCGTTCTCGTTTATGGGCCAGTAGATCAGCGGGTAGAAGGCGAGCTCGTCGGTGGCGATGTCCACGCCGGCGGGCTCACCCGGCTCCAGCGCCGTCTTGTCGGCGAGGAAGCGCGAAAGCCCCGCCAGCCCGGCGCGACTGATGGCGTCGATCGAGGAATCGCCGGTGATGACATAGGCGATGCGCGTCTCGGTGATGGCGGCGATGGCCTGCTCGTCGCCGGGCCTGGAATCATCCTGCGCGCGGGCTTCGCCCAGCGGCGCCAGCGCGAGGCCCGCGGCCAGCCCAAGCACGGCCGCCGCGGCGGCGCCGGGCTTGCCCGGGGCGCGGCGGCGGGGACGGCGGGACAGCACGCCGCCCATCCACAGCACGGCGATCATGTCGAGCAGCATCAGCGCGAGCGCTGCCGCGAAGAGGGGGCCGCGCATGTCCTGCTGCTCGTCCGAGGCGTAGCTGCCCTGCGTCACCGGCAGCGAGGTGGCCGGCCGCGCGATGGGCACGAACTCGGTGCCCGGCGGCAGGAGGTTGTGGGCGACCACGCCCTCCTCGCCACCATAGAGGCCGGGCGGGTTCTCGATGGTGACCGGCTGCTGGCCGGTGGACAGGTCGAGCGGGCGCGCGTCCGGGCCGGGAGGCCCGAGCTGGCCGCTGGCCGAGATCATGCGGAAGGGCGCCAGCGTGGCGGCGCCCGTGCCCGAGCCGGCGTCGATGCGGCCCTGGTTGCGTGACAGCTGCACGATGCGGCGCAGCATCTCCACGAAGGTGCCGGATATCGGCAGGTTCGACCATGTCGCCTCGGGCGTGACGTGGAAAAGCACCAGCGTGCCCTGGCCGCGCCGCGCGCCGGTGACCAGCGGGGTGCCGTCGGCAAGCGTGGCCCAGGTGCGCTCGACGATTTCGGGCGTGGGCTCGGCCAGCACCTGGCGGCTGACCGTCACCTCGTTGGGCGGGGTAAGGTCGGCGAAGGGGCCGCCGGCGGGGAAGTCGCTCACCGGCTGCGGCTCGGTCCAGGACAGCGCGCCGCCCAGCGCCCGCTCGCCCGTGCGCAGCCGCACCGGCAACAAATCGTCGGCGCGGTCGGCCGCGGCCAGCCGCGACCCGGCGAACCGCACCAGCGTGCCGCCACCCTCCAGCCATTCGGACAGCGCGGCATGCACCTGGTCCGGCAGCCGGCCGACATCGGCCATCACGATCACCGCCGGCTTCTGCTCCAGCAGCTGCGGAAGCGCCTCGACGAGATCGGCGCTCGCCGGTTCCACGAGGTCTGCGTAAGGGGCCAGTGCGCGGCGGATGTAGAAGAGCGGCGACAGCAGGGGCTGGGCCTGGTCGGCCTCCGCCTGCGAGATCAGCCCCACGCGGCGGCGGCGAGAATTCTCGTCGAGCACGCGCACGGCGGCGGCCTGCGCCTCGCCGTCGATCACGACGGAGGAGAAGTCGTTGCGCAGCTCGAAAGGCAGGCGCATCTCGCCGGTGGCCTCCGTCTCGCCGGGCCCGAAGCCAATCGCGGTGTCGGCTATGCGGCGCCCGCGCTCGTCGAATGCGCCGACGGTGATCTGCCTCGGGGCGGGATCGCCGGGCGCGCGGATGGCGGTCACGGTGAAGGCGTCGGCACTGTTTTCCGTCGCGGTCAGTCCGGCCATGGCAAGCCCGTCGGGCTCGACCCAGACGAGCCGGGAGGCATTGCCGCCGAGCAGGTTGGCGAAGGATTCCTCGTCGCCGGGCTGGGCGAGGCCATCCGACAGGACCGCCACGGCGGCGCCGGGGAATTGCTGCAGCGCGGCGGCCACGCGGCTGAAAGCCGCCGGCCGGTCGGTCGGCACGGGGCGCGGCGCTGCGGCGTTCAGCCGCTCGCGCGCGGCGTTCGCGTCGAACGGGCCGATGTCGACATTGGCGGGGTCGGCTGTGAAGGCGAGCAGCACCGGCACGCTGGAGGCCGAGGCATCGGCGACGAGGCGGTCGGCGGTGGCGACGCGGCGCTCCCAGTCCTGGGCGCTGGCCCAGCCATTGTCGACCACCAGCGCCAGCGCCGACCCGCCCGCCGGCAGGCGCTCGCGCGGATTGAGCACGGGTTCGGACAAGGCGAGGATGATCAGCGCGGCCATCAGCAGGCGCAGCAGGGTGAGCCACCACGGACTGCGATGCGGGGTCTCCTCGCGCTTGAGCACGCGGGCGAGGATGCGCAGCGGGGGGAACAGCTCAGCCTGCGGCTTGGGCGGCGTCATGCGCAGCAGCCACCAGATCACCGGCAGGGCAACCAGGCCGACCAGCAGCGCCGGCGCGCCGAAGGAAAGCGGCAGCCAGCTCATGCGCGCACTCCGCCAGCATAGCCGGCACCGTCGCCCATCGCCAGATGCACCTTGACCAGCGCCTCGGAGGCCAGCCGGTCGGTGTGGTTGACGGTGTAGCTCCAGCCCTGCCGCTTGCACCAGGCGGCGAGCTCGGCGCGCCGCGCGGCATAGAGGTTGCGATAGTCGTCGCCCAGCGTCTCGGCGCGGCCGGCGGTCAGCTTCTCGCCGGTCTCGGGATCGCGGAATTCGGTGCGCCCGGAATAGGGGAAGGTTTCCTCCACCGGATCGGCAACCTCGATCAGATGCGCGCGCACGCCGCGACGGGCGAGCGGGTCGAGCCATTGCTGGATCTCCTCGACCGGATCGAGAAAATCGCTGGCGATGACGATGTCGCAGAAGCGCCGGACGCCCGACATGTCGGGCCGCGCCGCAAGCGCGGGTGCGTGCGCCAGCCGCGCGGCGATGCGCTCGGCGCCGTTGCGGGCGGTGAAGGGATCGGTGAGCCCCGGCCAGGCAATGCGCTCGCCGCTGCGCGACAGGAGCTCGGCCAGCGCCAGGATCAGCACAAGGGCCCGCGATTCCTTGGACACGGTCGCGCCGGCCGACTTGAACAGCATGGAGGGCGAGGGATCGGCCCACAGCCAGACCGTGTGCGCAGCCTCCCATTCGCGGTCGCGGATATAGGTGTGGTCGTCGCGGGCGGAACGCCGCCAGTCGATGCGCGATATCGCCTCGCCTTCGACATAGGGGCGGAACTGCCAGAAATTCTCGCCGATGCCGCGGCGCCTGCGGCCGTGCCAGCCGGCGATGACGGTGTTCACCACCCGGCGGGCCTCAACCAGCAGGTCGGGAACCAGCGATGCCCGGAGCCTCGCCCTCGCAAGCGCGTCCCGCGTGGCGACCGGGGAGGCGGCTTCGCCGATCGGCGCCATCAGGTCAGCCTTGGTCCCGGACCAGGCGGGCGATCACGTCGCGGACGCTCATGCCCTCGGCGCGGGCGGCGAAGGTGAGCGCCATGCGGTGCTGCAGTACAGGCTCGGCCAGCGCGCGCACATCATCGACCGACGGGGCGAGGCGGCCCTCGTAGAGGGCGCGGGCACGGGCGCACAGCGTCAGCGCCTGGCTGGCGCGCGGGCCGGGGCCCCAGGCCACCTGGCGGTCGGTGTCGGCATTGCCCTGGCCGGGCCGGGCCGAGCGCACCAGGTTGAGGATGGCCTCCACCACGCTTTCGGGCACCGGCATGCGCCGGATGAGGTTCTGGATCTCCTTGAGCCGCGAGGCCTCGAGCACGTTGGCCGCGCGGGCGTCATCGACGCCGGTCGTCTCGATAAGGATGCGCCGCTCGGCCTCGATCTCCGGATAGGAGATGTCGACCTGCATCAGGAAGCGGTCGAGCTGCGCCTCGGGCAGGGGATAGGTGCCCTCCTGCTCCAGCGGGTTCTGGGTGGCCAGCACATGGAAGGGCGAGGGCAGGTCGTGGCGGGCGCCGGCGACGGTGACGTGATATTCCTGCATGGACTGCAGCAGCGCCGACTGCGTGCGCGGGCTGGCGCGGTTGATCTCGTCGGCCATCAGCAGCTGGGCGAAGATCGGTCCGTTGACGAAGCGGAAGGAGCGCTTGCCCTTCTCGTCCTGCTCCAGCACCTCGGAGCCGAGGATGTCGGACGGCATCAGGTCGGGCGTGAACTGGATGCGGCTGGTGTCGAGGCCCAGCACGATGCCGAGCGTTTCGACCAGCTTGGTCTTGGCGAGGCCGGGCACGCCGACCAGCAGCGCATGGCCGCCGGCGAGCAGGGCGACGAGCGTCCGCTCGACAACCGCCTGCTGGCCGAAGATGACGCGGCCGACGCCCTCGCGGATGCGGGCGATATCGGCGAGCGCGCGCTCGGCCTCAGCGACCATTTCCTTCTCGCCCAGCATCCTGTCCTTGACGATAACGCTCATGCGGCGGCGATCCTTCTATGGCGTCCGCGGGGGGTAGGCGCGGTCGATGCGGCTTCGCCTCTGCTGAACGGGACGCGACTCAGGCGATGTTGCAGCGCCCAGGATGCGAATTTAAATCAGCCGGCACCACTGACAAGCGCGAGGACATTGACTATTTCGTGACGATGGCGGTTCGACGGGACGCGGAAAATGGCGGGCTTGCGGCGGCAGGCGACACGGCCGGCCTGCAGGCGCTGATATCGCGCGCGCAGCGCGCCGGAAAGGGGCTGCCGCCGGTCGAGCGCTGGAATCCGCCATTCTGCGGCGATCTCGACATGGAGATCAGGGCGGACGGAACCTGGTTCTACATGGGCACGCCGATCGGCCGCATGGCGCTGGTGCAGCTCTTCTCCACCGTGCTGCGCAAGGACGAGGACGGCCGGACCTATCTGGTGACGCCGGTCGAGAAGGTCGGCATACGGGTCGTGGACGCGCCCTTCGTGGCGGTGGAGATGAACGTGGCCGGGCAGGGCGAAGCGCAGGTGCTGACCTTCCGCACCAATGTCGGCGACGTGGTGGAGGCCGGGCCGGAACACAGGATTCGCTTCGCCGACGAGGACGGCACCGGCGGCATGAAGCCATACCTGCATGTACGCGGGCGGCTGGAGGCGCTGGTGGCGCGGCCGGTGATGTACGAGCTTGCCGGGCTCGGCGAGACGATAGACATGGACGGGGAGGCGATGTTCTGCGTGCGATCGAAGGGGGAGGTCTTTCCGATCATGCCGGCAGCGAAACTCGAGCGGCTGAGCGCATGAGGCCGGAGCTCGCCGCCAGCCAGCCGTTCACGGCCGAGGACTTCCGGCTGCGCGCCGCGCGCGAAACCGGTCCCTTCGCGGGGGACGATTTCGGCGACCACCGGCTCAACCCCGACCTGCGCCACCTGATCATCAAGCCCGGCCTGCGCGACGCGGCGGTGCTCATCCCCGTGGTCGACCATGCCGCGGCGGCGTCGGTGATCCTGACCCAGCGAACCACCAATCTGCGCAACCATTCGGGTCAGATCGCCTTTCCCGGAGGCCGGATCGACCCGGAAGACGCCTCGCCCGAGCACGCGGCCCTGCGCGAGACCGACGAGGAGATCGGGCTGGGGCCGGAGCGCGTTGAGATCATCGGGCGGCTGCCGGACTATGTGAGCGGCAGCGGATACCGGATCGCGCCGGTGCTGGGGATCGTGCGGCCGGGCTTCGACCTGCATCTGAACCCGAGCGAGGTGGATGCGGCGTTCGAGGTGCCGCTGGCCTTCCTCATGGACCCGGCCAACCACCGCCGGAAGAGCCGCGTGTGGAACGAGAAGGAACGCTACTTCTACGAGATGCCGTTTGGAGAGCGCTACATCTGGGGCGTGACGGCGGGCATCATCCGCACACTCTACGAAAGGCTCTACGCATGAGCCGGCCAGCCTCCATCGCGGCAGCCGAATGGCTTGCCGATCCCGACCTGCAGAGGCTGCTGGCGGCACTCGCATCGGACGGCGAGGAGGCGCGGATCGCCGGCGGGGCGGTGCGCAACACGCTGATCGGCCAGACGGTGACGGATATCGACATCGCGACCACAAACCTGCCGGACCGCACCATGGCGCGCGCCGCGCAGGCCGGGTTCAGGACGGTGCCGACCGGCATCGAGCACGGAACGGTGACGATCGTGGCGGACAAGCGCCCGTTCGAGGTGACGACGCTGCGGGCGGATGTCGAAACCGACGGCAGGCGGGCCAAGGTGCTATTCGGGCGCGACTGGCTGCAAGATGCCCAGCGCCGGGATTTCACGATTAATGCTCTCTACGCGGATGCGGACGGGACGGTGGTCGACCTCGTGGGCGGCATAGCCGACATAGAGAGCCGGACGCTGCGGTTCATCGGCGAGCCCGAGGCGCGCATCCGCGAGGACTATCTGCGCATCCTGCGCTTCTTCCGCTTCTTCGCCTGGTATGGCGCGGGCCGGCCCGACGCGGAGGGGCTGAAGGCCTGCGCGAGGCTGAAGGACGGGCTGGCGCAGCTGTCGGCCGAACGCGTGTGGAGCGAGCTGAAGAAGCTGCTGTCGGCGCCCGACCCGTCGCGCGCGCTGCTGTGGATGCGGCAGGCAAGCGTGCTGACGGCGACCCTGCCGGAAACCGAGAAATGGGGCATCGACGCGATCCACGGCTTGGTCGGGGCCGAGCGCGACCTGGGCTGGGCGCCGGACCCGCTGCTGCGACTGGCGGCGCTGGTTCCGCCCGATGCGGCGCGGCTTGCCGCGATGGCCGGGCGGCTGAGGCTTTCCAACGCTGAGGCGGAACGGCTGGACGCCTGGGCATCGACGCCAGCGCCGGCGCCGGACACGAGCGGCGCTGCTCTGCGAAAGCTCGCCTACCGGCACGGGCGCGCTGCGCTGACCGATCGGCTGAGGCTGGCGCTGGCGGGCGCGCGCGCCAAGGCGCCGGACGACGACAAGGCGCTGATCGCGGCCGGCGGCTATGCGCGGATGCTGAAGGAACTGGAGGGGTGGGAGCGCCCGATCTTTCCTCTCGGCGGCCGAGATCTTGCCGCGATCGGGATCGCGCCGGGCAAGGCGATGGGCGATCTGCTCAAGGCGCTGGAGAGCGCGTGGGTGGAAAGCGGCTTCTCTCTCGACCGCGGCGCGCTGCTGGAACGCGCCGCAGGCCTTGGCAATCAGGAATAGCAAGCAGGACTAGGCTGCGTCGCGTACCTTCTCGATGCGAGAGCGGATCGCGTCGATCATCGATTCGCGGATAATCTGCTCGCCATGCGTCTCGCGCATGTGCTCGACCGCGCGCCGCATGACCTCTGCCTCTTCCTCGTGGCGCGTGTGCCAGTCGCAACCGGGCACGAGCGAACCGCAGTGAAATTCCTTCATCGTTTCCTCCTTTGCTCGGGGCGCAAGCATAACACGGAATGCGGCGAGAGGTTGCCGGGGAGCATAGAAATGTGATTGCGCAAACGGGGTCAGACCCCGCCGCCGAAGTGCCGTGCCGTTTCCGCCAGTTCACCCCTTATCCAGTCCTTGAAGTCCCGCACCTTCCTGTCTTCGCGACGCGCCAGCGCGGTGACCAGATAGTAGCCGAAGCCGGCGGGCACCCGGCTCGGGAACGGCGCGACCACGGCACCCGTGGTCAGGGCATATTCGGCAAGCGTGGCCCAGGCCAGCATCACCCCCTGGCCGGTGATGGCGGCGTCAAGCGCCAGAGCGGCGTCGGTGAAACTGTTACCGGGCCTCAGCTGGCCTTCCGAAAGCCCGTGCGGCGCCAGCCAGAGGTCCCAGGAGAGGTTCGAGTTGGAATCCCGGACGACGGGCACGTCCAGCAGGTCGCGCGGCGTCTTGAGGCGCGGTGCCAGTTCCGGCGCGCAGACCGGGAACACTTCCTGGCGCAGCACCAGCTCGCTCCTCACGCCGTCCCAGCCGCCCGCGCCGACGCGGATGGCGATGTCGACGTCGCTCGTCTCCGGGTCGATCAGGCGCGTGGAGGCGTCGAGGCGGACCACGATTTCGGGAAACAGCCGGTTGTAGGCGGCCAGCCGGGGCACCAGCCACTTCGAGGCGAAGACGGGCGCCACAGATACGGTGAGGATGTTGTCGGCATGCCGGCGGGCGCAGCCCACCGCCTCGTCCAGCGCGCGGAAGCCGGCGTTCAGCCGGTCGAGGAAGCGGGCGCCGAACTCCGTCGGTTTCAGCCCGCGCTGCGTGCGCTCGAACACCGCGCGGCCAAGTTGCGCCTCGGCCTTGATGACCTGCTGGCTGACCGCGCCGGCGGAGACGCCGAGCTCGTCCGCGGCCTTCTGCAGCGATCCGAGGCGACCGACGCTTTCCAGCGCGCGCAAGCCGTTGAGATGGATCCGGTTCAGGTTCTGCATATAGGAAAGCTATATGAGCCTGCACGCAAACTCCATTGTTTGCGATCGCTGTGTGCAGAATTATTCGAGCATCGAAGTCTTTTCGGGAGAAGTCCGATGATGAAGGTGATCAGGAGCCTGCTTGCCGCGCCGCAGTCCGGGGCAGGGGAAGAGCCATCATGGCTGTGCGACCCGCTGGCGCATCCGGCGCTGGCGCGCATGACCCCGGACGAACTGGCCGACCTGCCGCTAAGCCGGACGCCATTCGCGGGCCGGACGGCCGCCGAGCCTTGCCGCAACGGGCAGGCCGGCGCGTGAGAGACTATTGGGCGTCGGCGAGAGCCAGCCATTCGCGCACGAGGCGCGCGTCCTCGTCGCCGATGCCGTGGTCGGAATCGATCATGTAGGATTTCACGCGGGCGCCGCGCGAGCGAAGCAGCGTCTCCAGCTTGGGCGCGAACGGGCCGTAGGTGCCGTCGGAGCGGCCGGCGATGGTGAGGATGCGGGCCTTGCCCAGCTCGGCCTGCGGCGCCTCGTCGAGCACCGGCATGGCGCGCAGCAGCACGGCGCGGTGAACGAGGCCCGGATGCAGGAGCGTCAGCGCGCCGATCAGGTTGGCGCCGTTTGAATAGCCGAGGAAGATCGCATTATCGAGGTCGACCTTCTGCTCCGCCGCGGTGGCGGACAGGAAAGAGGCGAAGGCTTCGGCCTCGTTGCGCACGTCCTGCTGGTCGAAACTGGTGGGGGTGAGCCGCTTGTACCAGCGGCTGACGCCTGCCTGGGTGACGCGCCCACGAATGCCCAGCAGCACCGCGCCGGGGTCGATCTTCTCGGCCAGCGCCATCAGCGAGGCCTCGTCGCCACCCGAGCCGTGCAGCAGCACGATGGTGCAGGTGGCGGGCTTTTCCGGACGGCGCAGCAGGTAGGTGAACTGCTTGGCGCGCTGGATGGCCGCCTGGGCCTGCTCCACGACCGACGCGACCGGGTCCGGATGGGCCGCGGCGATGAGCGACTGATCCAGCGCCGCGGCGGCCGCGATGGTGGGAGCCGCAGGAGCGTTTCCGGCGAGGGCCGGCGATGCGGCGAGGGCAGACAGCAGGGCAAGCGCCAGGGCGCGGCGCAACGAATTGGTGACCATGTCGCTATGCGATCCGTAAAGTTTGAACGTTTTGTTACCAAGGGCGCAAGCCGCGCTTGCCTCGCCTCGGTCGCAGCCACGGCTGCTCGGCGCTGCCGATCTCGATCGATCGCTGCAGGCGCGGCGTTCGTATGACTTAAAACGATTGAAGTGTCACGCGGGATTTTTCTGCGGATATCGGCGCCGCGGAATTATGCCGGCGCGCGTGGCGGAATCGCCACGCTGGACCTCATGCCGCTAGGGCCACTTCACCTCGGGCGGCATGCTGGAGAGGATGGCGTCGACATTGCCGCCGGTCTTGAGCCCGAATGTGGTGCCGCGGTCGTAGAGCAGGTTGAACTCGACATAGCGGCCGCGGCGGATCAGCTGCTCCTCGCGGTCGGCCTCGGTCCAGTTGTCGTTGAAATTGTTGCGGACGAGGTGAGAATAGACGACGAGGAAGGCGCGACCGACATCCTGCACGAAGCGGAAATCGGCGTCCCAGCCGCCTTGCTCGTCGGGCGATTTGAGCCAGTCGAAGAAGATGCCGCCGACGCCGCGCGGCTCGTTGCGGTGGGGCAGGAAGAAGTATTCGTCGCACCAGGCCTTGAAGCGGTCGTAGTCGGCGACCTGCGGGTGCTTGTCGCAGACAAAGCGCATCGCCTTGTGGAAGGCGATGGTGTCGGGGTCGTCCTGGGTGCGGCGGCGGTCGAGAACCGGGGTGAGGTCGGCGCCGCCGCCGAACCACTGGCGCGAGGTGACCACCATGCGCGTGTTCATGTGCACGGCCGGCACGTTGGCGTTCCAGGGGTGGCAGATCAGCGAGATGCCGCTGGCCCAGAAGCGCGGATCCTCCTCGGCGCCGGGCATGGTCTTGCGCATCTCGGGCGAGAACTCGCCATGCACTGTGGAGGTGTGCACGCCCACCTTCTCGAAGACGCGGCCATACATCATCGACATGACACCGCCGCCGCGATCCTCGCCGTCCGGCCCCTGCTCGCGCTGCCAGGGCGTGCGCTCGAAGCGGCCGGGCGACCATGACGACTGCGGCCCCGCAAGCTCGTCCTCGAGCTTTTCGAGGCCGGCGCAGATGCGGTCGCGCAGCTCCTCGAACCAGGCTCTGGCGTGCGCCTTCTTCTCCTCGATCGCTTCCGGCAGGCCGGCTGGCAGTTCGGGGCGCTCCATCCATTTTCTCCCGATGCGGCGCGCCCGGCGGCGCATTTGCCGGCCGGGAGGGCGCGTCCGTGACAAAGGACTCGTATTTTTCGCGCCGATCCCTAATCTCTTGGCCTTGAGGGTCAAGGAGTTCTTTCGTGCGTGTCCCCTCTCGTCCATCGCTGGATGGCCTCAAGGACCGGCTGGAGAAGGGCCGGCAGGCCAGGTCGCGCATGGCCCGCGACGGCTTCCTGCGCGAGACCTTCGTGCTGCCGCGCGGAGACGCCCGCGCCAAGGCGCGGGAGTGGTTCGACCGCTGGCCGAAACAGGCCTACTGGACCGCGATCGAAAGCTGGGCCGAGCGGCCGGACGACGTCATCGAATTCACCATGCGCCGGCTGCCCACGGCGGATTGATCAGCCAATCTGCCGCAGCGCTTCGCCGGCGGCCATGGCCGCCGACAGCGCCACGTTGAGGCTGCGGCCGCCGCCGGGCATGGGGATCGTGACGCGCGCGTCGGCCGCGTCGTGGACATCATCGGGCACGCCGGCCGATTCTCGTCCGAACAGCAGCACGTCATCTCCAGTGAAGGCGAAGCCGTGATAGGGCTGGGCGGCGCGGGTGGAGAACAGGACCAGCCGCCGCCCGGCATGGCTGCGCCATGCCTCGAAGGCCGCCCAGTCGTCGTGGCGGGTCAGGGAGGCCAGCTCCAGATAGTCCATGCCGGCGCGTTTCAGGCTGCGGTCGGACAGGTCGAAGCCGGCGGGCAGCACGATGTCCACGCCGAGGCCGAGGCAGGCCGCCATGCGCAGGATCGTGCCGGTGTTGCCGGCGATGTCGGGCTGGTAGAGCGCGATGCGGAGGTTGGAGGCGGGCAAGGCTCTGGCTCCTGCTCTGGCTCTGGCCGGCTCAGGTCGCGGGAATGACGCGCTTTGCCGCCACCGCCGCCTCGAAGGCCTCACGGTCGCGCAGGGCGATGCCGAAAAGGGCTTCCAGCGTGTCGGCAAGCTCGCCGGCCATCGCGATCTCGCGGCGCTCGCTGCCGCCGCCGAGGCGGTGCACGGTGAGGCGATTGCCGGAGAGGGCGTAGCGGCGGTCGGGCAGTGCGCGCGCGGCGATGAGGCCGGTCACGAAATGCGAGGCGGGGCTGGTCGACAGGTAGTAGCTCGCGATCGCGTAGTCGACCTCGTGATGGTCGGACAGGTCGAAGCGGTAGAGCGTGCGCCACTCGCCGCCGATCTCGGCCTGTGCGTGGAAATAGCCGCTCTTCTCGACGATGCGGAACGGCTCGTGCGGGGTCTGCTGGACGAGGCCGGGCTCGAGCAGCAGCGGCGCGGTCTGGGTAAGGCCGCCGAAGCCGACATCGGCAAGAAAGGTGCGGCCTTCGAGCTCGATGCGCAGCAGCATGTGGCTGCGCGGGGTCAACTCGTGCTCGCCGCGGTTCCACAGCACGCGCGCCGCAAGGCCGGTAACCTCGAAGCCCAGCGCCCGCAGCACCTGCATGAACAGCAGGTTCTGCTCGTAGCAATAGCCGCCACGGCCGGAGCGGACGAGCTTTTGCTGCAGGGCGGGCAGGGCGAGCGTGACCGGGCGGCCGAGGAAGGGGTCGAGGTTCTCGAAGGGCACGGCCTGCGGATGCAGCAGATGCAGCGCGCGCAGGGTTTCCAGCGTCGCGCTGCGCGGGCCGGTATAGCCGATGCGGGCGAAATAGGCGTCGAGGTCGAGGTCGCCGGAGGCGGTGCGCTGTGCAGGGACGGGTGCTTCGGACATCGGCTTGCCTTGCATGAGGCGGGAATGCCTCGGGGTGGGCTGTCGTGGCTACAACTTCAAGCGCCGTTCAAGTCAAGCCCGGCGGTCAAGCCCGGCCGTCAAGTTCGGCGGGTAAACTCATCGGCAAGCTCGTCGGGCAGCGGCGGTTCGAACAGCAGCATCCATTCCCGAAGTTTCGCCTCGGGAATATGGAACGCGCCGGCCGGAAGCCGCGCATTCCTGCCGCGGATGCGCTCCAGCAGCGGTTCTGCGGGAAGATCGGCGAAGTGGATGCGGAAGCCGGCGCCGAGCGCGCGCGCCTTGGCTCGGAAGGCGTCGCGTTCGCGCCGCGTCCAGAAACCGAAGTCCAGGATGACGTCGATACCGAGGGCGAGGACCCTCGCTGCCGTGTCCCACAACAAAGCCTCGACAGCGGCGTGCCGGGCGTTGTGGGCGGCCCAGGCCGCCTCGTCGCTGTCGTCGCTTATGTCGCTGCCGAACAGGCGGATGTGCCATTCGTCGACGGTGAGGCGCAGGGCCGGATGCTCGGTCTCGAGCTGCCGCGCCATGGTCGTCTTGCCGCTGCCGGGCAGCCCCACCATCAGGTGAAGCGTGGCCGTCGAACCGGGTGCAGCCGCTTTAGGCATCGCGATCAACTCCCCGGCCTGTCGCCCATCCAGTAGCGGGGGCCGGCGCCGCGGCGCGCGGCGCGATCGCCCGGATTGACCAGCGCGCAGCGTTCGACCGAAAGGCAGCCGCAGCCGATGCATTCGCCCAGCCCCAGCTTCAGCCGTTCCAGCTCGGCGATGCGGGCGTCTATGCGCGCCGTCCAGGTGGCGGAAAGCGCGCGCCAGTCGTCGCCGGTCGGGGCGCGTTCGGCCGGGAGCTTTGCAAGCTCGGCGCCGATCTCCTCGAGCGACAGGCCGACACGCTGGGCGAAGACGATGAAGGCGATGCGGCGCAGGGTGGAGCGGGGGAAGCGGCGCTGGCCGGGGCCGGCGCGCTCCGACCGGATGAGGCCGCGCTCCTCGTAATAGCGCAGGGCGGAGGCGGCGACGCCGGACCGGCGGGCGACGACGGCGATGGGCAGGGTGGTTTCCATGCCGCGACGGATAGAACAATCGAAGCTTGACTTCAAGTGAACTTGAAGTTTTACACGGAATGCTCCCAGTTTAAGGAGCATGCCCATGACCGACCTCGCCAACCCCGCCCAGACCGCATCGCCCAGCCGGCGGATCGCCGCCGAGGTGATGAGCTGGGACGGCACGGACTCCGCCATCGGCTCGCGCGGCGAACTGTCCTTCCGGGTCGGTCGGCGCGAGATCGGCCACCTGCACGGCGACCGCGTCGCGCATTTCTTCTTCACGCGGGAATTGTGGTCGGAACTGGCGGCGGCGGGCCGCATCACCGAGCATCCGGTGTTTCCCGGCAAGGTTGGCCCTGCGGAGCGGCGGATCGCGACGGAGGAGGATGTCGCCGACGTGATTGCGCTGCTGCGGCTCAACCACGAGCGGATGACCGCCGGCATGCATGCCGGCGTCGCGTGACTGAGTGTGTGGCGGCGTGGCCGGGATCATCCACGCCGCGCACATGTTGCCGAGCTGCAACAGCCGTCGCGTTTGACATCGCTCCGCTGCGCACAGGGTGGCGCAGGGGAAGCATGGCGCTTATAAGCGCGCTGTCTCAACCGCGAACCGAAGGAGGGCTGGTATGGGCGACAACACCACAATCTGCCACTCCATCCTATGGCTTAAGGCCTGACGGCGGCTTCGGTTCGACGCGTTTTCTCAGAGAGCTAGCGAACAGCGACGCGAATCCGCCGGATCCCTATCCGATCCTCAAGGATTCCATCCATGTACCGCGATTTCCAGGGTCGTTCCGGCCCGCATTCCATTCACGACGCCCGGCAACATGCCTGGGCACGCCTCGTCCTCGGCCCCGGCGCGCCGGCCCCGAACCTGCGCCCGCATCGGGGCCAGCTGCCCGACGTTCACCAGCCGGACGCGCCGCGCCCGCTGCGGCGCCGCATGCTGGCGCGCTGGCTTCGCGCCGTCGCGGAGGCCCTCGACCCCGGGTCGGGGGCTTCGGCGGCGGGCGGCGGCATGGCTGGTCAAACGGCGAGAACCATTCTATGAAGCAGGCCTTCGCAACCCGAACCGATGGAGGGCACGATGAACGACCGGATCGCCGCGATCGTGTATTTGCGCCTCCGCCAGCGCGCTACCGCCTGACGGCCGCTTCGGTTCGACCTGACTCACATCACCAGTCCGCACGTCGCCGAAGCCGGCCGGATCGTTCAATCCGATTCCGCTGGAGTTCGACCATGCAAGCAAAGAACCCGAAAGGGCTCGACGCCCGACTGAACCCGCCCGCCGACAATGCGGCGGCGATCCCGCCTGCCGGCCTTGACCGCGCGGAGACACCCCTGCCTCCCGCCAACAGGCTGTCAGCAGCGTTCGGCGCCGCCCTTGGCGGCAAGCTGCCGCCGAGCCACATAGGTCCCGCGGGCAGCAACGGCCAGAAGGCCGGACGCGGCCGCCAGGACCAGATCAACAAGGCGCCGAAGCCGGCGGCGGGCCCGAAACGGACCGTCAATCCCGGCCGCGGGCACCGATAGACGAACTGGGGGGCGGATGCCGGAGCGCGTCCGCCCCCCTATCTAAGCCTCGCTATCCAAGACGTGGCGGCAGGGCCGCCGGAGAAAGACCGAGAATGTTTGCCTGGTTCGAGAAGCGACTGGACCCCTTTCCGCCGGAGGAACCGGTCGAGCCGCCCAGGACGCTTGTCGCGTTCTGCCTGCACTACACCAAGGGCGCCTGGCCGTGGCTGGTGCCGTCGGCGATCCTCACGGCGCTGATCGCGGCCACCGAAGTGTGGATGTTCTCGTTCCTGGGCAACATCGTGGACTGGCTGACCGCCGCGAACCCCGCAACCTTCCTCGCCGACGAGAAATGGCGGCTGGCAGGCATGGCAGTCGTAGTGCTGGTGGCGCTGCCTCTGATGGTCTGGTTTCAGTCGCTGATCAACATGCAGACGCTGATCGGCAACTATCCGATGCGCATCCGCTGGCAGGTGCACCGCTACCTGCTGAAGCAGTCGATGACCTTCTACCAGGACGAATTCGCCGGGCGCATCGCCACCAAGCTGATGCAGACCGCGCTCGCCGTCCGCGAGACGGTGATGAAGCTGGCCGACATGCTGAACTACGTCATCGTCTACTTCACCGGCATGCTGGTGATCGTGGCGGCGGCGGACTGGCGGCTGGCGGTACCGCTCGCCGTATGGCTCGCGGGCTATGTCGCGCTGCTGCGCTATTTCATACCGCGGCTGGGCCGGGTCGGCGAGGAGCAGGCCGACGCGCGCTCCACGATGACCGGGCGCGTCGTCGACAGCTACACCAACATCCAGACGGTGAAGCTGTTCAGCCATGCGGGGCGCGAAGCCTCCTACGCCCGCGAGGGCATGAGCGACTTCCTCAAGACCGTCTATCGCCAGTTCCGGATGATCACGACGCTCTACGGACTGCTCTACATGCTGAACTCGCTCTGCCTGGCCACGATCGGCGGGCTGGGCATATGGCTGTGGCTGGGCGGGACGATCACCATCGGCGCCGTGGCGACGGCGATCGGCCTCGTCATCCGCCTGTGGGGCATGTCGCAGTGGGTGATGTGGGAGATGACCGGCCTGTTCGAGAATGTCGGCACGGTGCAGGACGGCATCACGTCGATATCGCTGCCGCGGCTGGTCGAGGACAGGCCGGGCGCGAAGGCGCTGGTGGTTGCGAAGGGCGAAATCGTGTTCGACCACGTGCGCTTCCACTACGGAAACAAGAAGGGCGTGATCGAGGATCTGTCGCTGACCATCCGGCCGGGCGAGAAGGTGGGCATCGTGGGGCGGTCCGGCGCCGGCAAGTCGACGCTGGTCAACCTGCTGCTGCGGTTCTACGACATCGAGGGCGGCCGCATCCTGATCGACGCGCAGGACATCGCCGAAGTCACGCAGGATTCGCTGCGGGCCAATATCGGCATGGTGACGCAGGACACGTCGCTGCTGCACCGCTCGGTGCGCGACAACATCCTTTACGGCCGGCCAGACGCCACCGAGGAGATGATGCTGGAGGCGGCGCGGCGCGCCGAGGCGTCCGATTTCGTGCAGGGACTGGCCGACCCCGCGGGCCGTAGAGGCTTCGACGCGCATGTCGGCGAGCGCGGGGTGAAGCTGTCCGGCGGGCAGCGGCAGCGCATCGCGATCGCGCGCGTGATGCTCAAGGACGCGCCGATCCTCATCCTCGACGAGGCGACCTCGGCGCTGGACTCCGAGGTGGAGGCGGCGATCCAGGAAAACCTCTACCGGCTGATGGAGGGCAAGACCGTCATCGCCATCGCACACCGGCTGTCGACCATCGCGGCGATGGACCGGCTCGTCGTCATGGATCGCGGACATGTGATAGAGCAGGGCTCGCACGAAGAGCTGATCCAGCAGGGCGGGCTCTACGCCCAGCTGTGGGCGCGGCAGTCGGGTGGGTTCATCGACGTCGACGGGGAAGCAGGGAAGGCCGCGGCGGAATAAAGACCAGCGTCGGGCCATCCCGGTGCTGAAGATCGGGCGTGCGCGACCTATATCGGCCACATGATCGAGAACATGGACGAAGAGACGGGGACGAGGGAGCGCATCTGGCGCTCGATGGAAGGGGTCATCGACCCCTTCTCCGACACCGATCGGCCAGTGCTGCCGCAGGATGCGCTCCGGTTCATCATGTTCTTCGCAAACCAGGCGCGCGGACCCTTCATCCTGCTGCTGGTGGTGGGCGGGCTGGCGGGTGCGGGCGACGCCCTGCTGTACTGGTCGGTCGGCTGGCTGATCGACATTCTCGACGCCTCGTCGCCGCAGACGCTGCTCGCCGACTACTGGCCGCATCTGACGGCTTTCCTGCTGCTGGTGCTGGTGGTGCGCGCCGCGCTGATGATCGCCAACGCCATCGTCGAGCAGCAGATCGTGGTGCCCAGCTTCTACCAGCTGGTGCGCTGGCAGGCGTTCCGCCGCGTGATCGAGCAGCCCTACGAATTCTACCAGAACGACTTCGCCGGCCGTATCGCCACCAAGGTGCTGCAGGGCGGCGAGGCGACCGGCGATTTCATCGTGTCGGTGCTGCAGTCGATGTGGAGCTTCATCACCTTCGTGGTGCTGGCCGGCGTGATCTTCGCCGCCGTCGACCCGATGATGGGCGTCATCCTGGTGGCCTGGCTGGCGACCTACGGGCTGGTGGCGTGGAAGCTGCTGCCGCCGATGCGCGCCGCCGGCCGCAGGACGGCCGACGAACGCTCGGTGCTCAACGGACGCATGGTCGACGCCTTCACCAACATCATGGCGGTGAAGCTCTACGACAGCGGCAACCGCGAGCATTTCTTCGTGCGCGAGGGCATGGAGCGGTTCCTCTCGGCGGTGCGCGTGCTGACGCGCTCCATCACCAAGGTGCGCTCCGCGGTCGCCATCCTCAACGGCATCATGATCGCTGCCGTCTCGGTGCTGACGCTGCGCGGCTGGATGAACGGATCGGCGACGACGGGCGAGGTGGCCGCGGTGATAGGCTTGAGCTTCCGGCTCAACCAGATGTCGGGCTACGTGATGTTCAACATCAACGGCCTGATCCGCAACTTCGCCACCGTGCAGGACGCAACCGGCACGATCTCGGTCAAGCCGGCGCTGGCCGACGCGCCCGGCGCCCTGGCGCTGGAGCGCGCGCAGGGCGATATAGTCTTCGATGGCGTGACCTTCTCCTACGGCAAGGACAGGCCGGAGGGCGCAGGCATCATCGAGAAGCTCAACCTGCACATCGAGCCAGGCGAACGGGTCGCGCTCGTCGGGCCTTCGGGCGCGGGAAAGACCACCATCGTCAACCTGATGCTGCGGCTCTTCGACGTCGAGGGCGGGCGCGTGCTGATCGACGGCCACGACGTGCGGGAGGTGACGCAGGCCTCGCTGCGGGCGCAGTTCGGCGTGGTCAGCCAGGAGCCGATGCTGATGCACCGGTCGATCCGCGACAACATCGCCTATGGCCGGCCCGGCGCGACGGAAGAGCAGATCGTGGCGGCCGCCAAGCGCGCGGCCGCGCATGATTTCATCATGGAGGTGAGCGACCCGAAGGGGCGCAAGGGCTATGACGCGCATGTGGGCGAGCGGGGCGTGAAACTGTCCGGCGGCCAGCGGCAGCGCATCGCCATCGCCCGCATGATGCTGAAGAACGCGCCGATACTGATCCTGGACGAGGCGACCTCGGCGCTCGATTCGGAGGTGGAGGCGGCGATCCAGGAGAACCTGTTCCGGATGATGGAGGGCAAGACCGTGATCGCGGTCGCGCACCGGCTGTCCACCATCGCCGCCCTCGACCGGCTGATCGTGCTGGACGAGGGCCGCATCGTGGAGGAGGGCACGCATGAGGAGCTGATCGCGCGCGGCGGGCTCTACGCGCAGCTCTGGAAGCGGCAGTCCGGCGGGTTCCTGCCCGAACGGCTGGCGGCGGAGTAGCCGTGACGGTGCGGCCGCCATCATCGATCGGGCCGCAGGCTTCGCTGGGCGAGGCCATCTACGACGCCTTCCAGCACGAATTGCTGGCGGAGAAGGCGGCTTCGCTGGGCCGGGCCGGCGACCTTGCGGCAAAGGCGATGGCGCGGCTGCACGCCCTCGACAGGGCAGCGCCCGAGCGGCCGGCCGCGCTGCGCGAGGCGGCGCAGGCCGTGCATGCCTGGTTCATCCAGCGCGAGATCTGCGGCCTGCGCAGGCACCAGGACGTGATCCGGGAGCTTTCGATCCCGCAGGAGGTGCTGGCGAGGCTGGGCGCCAGCTGAGGCGCGGCCCCCCACCCCCAAGCCCCTGCGAGCCCCACTGGCCATGCAGGCGCGCGGCCTCTATGGTCGCCGCGCATCTTGCAGGAAGACAAAGCCGGCGTGGACCAGCGCAGCGAAACCCTTCAGCCTGAACCGGCGCCGCGCCTGACGCGCGGGGGCAGCCTCGTGCTGTTGGTGCTGCTGCTTGTGCTTGCCGGGCTGCGGATTCCCGCGGCGCCCGAGCTTCGCGCGGCCCTGCCGACGCTCTCGTCGCCCAGCCCTGCGCTGGTGGCGATCGTTCCCGACCGGCCGGTGCTGTCGTCCCGCGCCAGCCTGGTGATGGCGGCGCGCCAGTGGCTCGCGGACGGACCGACCCCGCCCAAGGGCAGCTTTGCCGACACGGGCATCCACGGCGCGGCTGTCTTTGCCGTTGACGATCGGCCGGCGCGCAACGGAGCGGCGCCGGCCGCGACGGCGGGAACGCCGCCGCAGCACGTCGCCAGCGATTTCGAGGCGCGCGCGCCGCCCATGCCGGGCTGACCCGCCTACCAAATCCACCAATCAGAACAGATCCCAGACGAGGCCGGCCCGTGACCCGGGCGCCGGCCCGCAGGAGCATGCACAATGGAAGAGAAACAGGAAGACCAGGTGCGCATTTCGTCGGCCTGGATCGGCAACGCCATACTGATCGGCGTGATCGTCGCGATCATCGCGGCATCGCTGGCCTACAAGGCCTATCTGACCTGACCCGAACCGCGCCGCCGGCTTCGCCGCCGGCGGCGCGGCACCCGCCCGGGCAGGGCTTGCCCGCGTCCCCGCGACAAACTGCCCATTGTCGTTTCACACGTCTGGACAAGGCCCCCTCACGCGCATAGAAACCAACGCCGAAAGCCGGGGATTCCGCGAGCCTGCGCCAGCCTTTCCGCCTGGAAGCATCGGCCGCAGCAGCGGAGGGGAACCCGGCCACAAAGAGGCGAAAAGGATGCTTCTCAAGTGAGCGCGACCGATACGACCGATCCCAACCGCCGCGACTTCCTCTACATCGCTACCGGAATGGCTGGCGCCGTCGGCGCCGCCGGCGTGGCGTGGCCCTTCATCGACCAGATGCGGCCGGATGCGTCCACGCTGGCGCTGGCATCGATCGACGTCGACGTTTCCGCGATCGAGCCGGGCATGTCGGTGACCGCCAAGTGGCGCGGCAAGCCGGTCTTCATCCGCAACCGCACCGACCAGGAGGTCGAGCAGGCGCGCGAAGTGCCGCTGGCCGAGCTCAAGGACCCGATCGCCCGCAACCAGAACCTGCCGGCCGCCGAAGAGGCGACCGACCTGGCGCGCTCGGCGGGCGAAGGCAAGGAAAACTGGATCGTGATGATCGGCTCCTGCACGCATCTGGGCTGCGTTCCGCTGGGCCAGGCGGGCGATTTCGGCGGCTGGTTCTGCCCCTGCCACGGCTCGCACTACGACACGGCCGGCCGCATCCGCAAAGGCCCGGCGCCGGAGAACCTGGCGATCCCGACCTTCGCGTTCACGTCAGACACCGTCATCAAGATCGGCTAAGGCTAAAGAGGGCATTTTCACATGAGCGGTGGACACGCACACGGAAGCTACCAGCCGACCACGGGCATCGGACGCTGGTTCGACGCCCGGCTGCCGCTGCCGCGGCTGATGTATGATTCCTTCGTGGCCTATCCGGTGCCGCGCAATCTGAACTACGCCTACACCTTCGGCGGCATCCTCACCGTCATGCTGGTGGCGCAGATCCTGACCGGCGTCGTGCTGGCCATGCATTACAGCGCCAACACGGCGATCGCGTTCGGCTCGGTCGAGAAGATCATGCGCGACGTCAATTCCGGCTGGCTGCTGCGCTACCTGCATTCCAACGGCGCGTCTTTCTTCTTCGTGGCCGTGTACATCCACATCTTCCGCGGGCTCTACTACGGCTCCTACAAGGCGCCGCGCGAACTGCTGTGGATCCTTGGCTGCATCATCTATCTGCTGATGATGGCGACCGGCTTCATGGGCTACGTGCTGCCGTGGGGCCAGATGAGCTTCTGGGGCGCCACCGTCATCACCGGCTTCTTCACCGCCATCCCGCTGGTGGGCGAGTGGATCCAGCAGCTGCTGCTGGGCGGCTTCGCGGTCGACAATCCGACGCTCAACCGCTTCTTCTCGCTGCACTACCTGCTGCCCTTCATGATCGCGGGCGTGGTGGTGCTGCATGTGTGGGCGCTGCACGTCACCGGCCAGACCAACCCCACGGGCATCGAGGTCAAGACCAAAGGCGACACCGTTCCCTTCTCGCCGCATGCGAGCGCGAAGGACGGCTTCGCGATGGTCGTGTTCCTGCTGATCTTCGCCTATTTCGTGTTCTACATCCCCAATTTCCTCGGCCACCCCGACAACTACATCGAGGCCGACCCGCTGAAGACGCCGGCGCACATCGTGCCCGAATGGTACTTCCTGCCGTTCTACGCGATCCTGCGCGCCATCACCTTCAACATCGGGCCGATCGACTCGAAGCTCGGCGGCGTGCTCGCCATGTTCGGCGCCATCGCGGTGCTGTTCGTGGTGCCCTGGCTCGATACGTCGAAGGTGCGCTCGGCGGTGTATCGCCCATGGTACAAGCTGTTCTTCTGGATCTTCGCGGCCAACGCCATCTTCCTCGGCTGGCTGGGCTCGAAGCCGGCGGAAGGCTGGTACATCCCGGCGATGCAGGTCGCGACGCTGTACTACTTCGCCTTCTTCCTCGTCATCATGCCGCTGCTCGGTCTCATCGAGACGCCGCGCCGGCTGCCGAACTCGATCACCGAGGCGGTGCTCGAGCGCAGGAAGCCCGAGCCCGCGGCGCAGTCCGCCGCGCCGGCGCCGGCGAGCGATCACTGAGACTTGAGGCTCGAAAGGAATACGGGATGAAAACGATCCTCAAGACGATTGCGGCGCTGACCGTCGGATTGGCCCTGGCCGGCGCCGCGGCCGCGCAGGAAAAGCACGCGGCGGCCGAAGGCGAGCATGCCGAGGGCACGACGCCGCACTACCCGCTGATCGCGCCGGTGGAGCAGAAATGGACCTTCGAAGGGCCGTTCGGCACCTATGACCGCGCCCAGCTGCAGCGCGGACTGAAGGTCTATCGCGAGGCCTGCTCGGCGTGCCACTCGATGAACCTGGTGGCGTTCCGGTCGCTGCAGGCGCTGGGCTACTCCGAAGGCCAGGTGCAGGCGCTGGCGGCCGAATACACGATGCAGGACGGCCCGAACGCCTCCGGCGACATGTTCGAGCGTCCGGCCGTGGCGTCCGACCACTTCCCGGCGCCGTTCCCGAACCACGAGGCCGCCGCGGCCGCCAACAACGGCGCCGCACCGCCCGACCTGTCGCTGATCGCCAAGGCGCGCGGCGTGACCCGCGGCTTCCCCACCTTCGTGTTCGACATCTTCACCCAGTATGCCGAGGGCGGGCCGGACTACATCTACAACCTGCTGACCGGCTACCAGGAGCCGCCGGCGGGCGTGGAAGTGCAGCCGGGCACCTATTACAACCCGCACTTCATCTCCGGCCCGGCGCTGGCGATGCCGCCTCCGCTGTCGGACGGGCAGATCACCTATGACGACAATGCGCCGCAGACGCTCGACCAGTATGCGCACGACGTGTCGGCATTCCTGATGTGGGCGGCCGAGCCGCACCTCGAGTCCCGCAAGCAGGCCGGCTTCGTGGTCATGATCTTCCTGATCGTGTTCGGCGGGCTCGTCTACCTGACCAAGCGCAAGATCTGGGCCGACGCGCACTGAGCCCAGGGCATGCAACAAGGCCCCGCTGCCTGACGGTCGCGGGGCCTTTTTCGTGCAAGGCGTACGCGGGAATGATCGGGGGCGGGCTTTCCATCCGCCGCGTTGCCGGCCATGATCCCGCGGTCAACATGGAATCGGCAATGAAACCCTCCCTCGAAGAGACGCTCCACGCGGCCATCCGCACGATTCCGGACTATCCGAAGCCGGGCATCCTGTTTCGCGACATCACCACGCTGCTGGGCAATGCACGCGCCTTCAGGCGGGCGGTGGACGAACTGGTGCATCCCTGGGCCGGCTCCAAGATCGACAAGATCGCGGGCATCGAAGCGCGCGGTTTCATCATCGGCGGCGCCGTCGCGCATCAGCTCTCCGCCGGCTTCATCCCCATCCGCAAGAAGGGCAAGCTGCCGCACGAGACGGTGCGCGTGGCCTACAGCCTCGAATACGGGCTGGACGAGATGGAGATGCACAAGGACGCGGTGGTGCCCGGCGAGAAGATCATCCTCGTGGACGACCTGATCGCGACGGGCGGCACGGCGGAAGGCGCGGTCAAGCTCATCCGCCAGATGGGCGGCGAGATCCTGTCGGCCTGCTTCGTCATCGACCTGCCCGACCTCGGCGGGCGCGCCAAGCTGGAGGGGCTGGGCGTGCCGGTGCGAACGCTGATCTCCTATGAAGGGCACTGAAGGCCGGCAGCCGGCTTACCCGATCCAGCGGTAGACGGAGCCCGTCCGCGCTTCGGCCGACCCGAAATCGGGCACGTCGTAGGCGGCGAGCAGGTGCAGGCGCTGGCGCGGCAGCCACTGGCGGCCGATGTCGCCGACCAGGATTTCGGCCCCCGCCGCCAGCATGGTGTCGAAGAAGGCACCCGCTTCGGCCGCCACGGCGGGATCGTAGAACAGGTCGCCGGCGAGCACGACATGCGCGTCGGGCGCATCGGGCGCATCGGGCGCATCGGCGCGCAGGGCATCGACGCTGCTGATATCCAGCTCGACGCCGTTCAGTTCGGCGTTGAGCCGCGCGGCCGAGCAGGCGAGGGGATCGATGTCGACCGCGCTGACCGACGCCCCGGCGCGGGCCGCAGCGATGGCGACAACGCCGCAGCCGGTGCCCACGTCGAGGGCGCGCCGGCCCTTCACCACACCGGGGTTGTCGAGCAGGTAGCGGGCGAGGAGACAGCCGCCCGGCCATGCATATGCCCAGTAGGGGGCACGGCCGGCCCCGGCCAGCGAACCGAGGCGGCTGGCGGGCGTGGCCTGCAGGATGGACAGTTCCGGCAGCAGCGGCGGCGGTTTCGGGGCGAGGCGGTTTCGCAGCGACCGCGGCCCGGGCCGAACCGCAGGCGCCCGCACAGGCTTCAACCCGCCTTGACCAGCACGGCGCTCTCGAACTCCATCACGGGATTGCCTGCCTCGTCCTGCGCGGCGCAGATGATGGTGAGCAGCCGCCAGCCCGGCCGCGATGCGAGCGCGCGGTGGCCGACGGCGCGGCGGGTGAAGGTGATGGTGTCTCCGGCATAGACCGGCTTCATCCATCGCAGCTTCTCGAAGCCGGGGGACGGGCCGAATTCCGGCCGGGGGCCATCGCCCTCCCAGGGGGTAGAGTCGGCGTCCTGGCGGCGCTGAAGGTTGTAGCGCATCCACATGGCGGCGGTGTGCCAGCCGGAGGCGCAGAGCCGGCCGAAGACGCTGCTCCGGGCCGCTTCTTCATCCAGATGAAAGGGCTGCGGGTCGTATTTGCCGGCGAATTCCTTGATCTCGCCGGCCTCGAAGGTGTGGCTGCCCAGCGTGATCGTCTCGCCGAGATGGAAGAACCGGTCGAGAGCGCTCATGCCGCGGCCGCCCGCTTGAGGAACATGCCCGTGTTCTGCAGTTCGGCGACCACCTCGCCGCGCTGGTTCTTCAGTTCGTGGCGGCAGGTGACGAAGCCGAGGCCCGGCCGCGACGCGCTCTCACGCTTGGCCGTCACCGTGCTGGAGCCGGTCAGCGTATCGCCGGCAAGCACCGGCTTTCTCCAGCGCACATAATCGATGCCGGGCGAGCCCTGCGAGGTGGAGTCGAGCAGGAAGCCGTCGCACATCATGCGCATGAACATGCAGCAGGTGTGCCAGCCGGAGGCGGACAGTCCGCCAAGGATGCTCGCCTTGCCGGCCTCCTCGTCGAGATGCATGGGCTGAGGATCGAACTGGCTGGCGAAGTCGATGATCTCCTCGGCCGTGACGGTCTTGCTGCCGAGCAGGATAGACCTGCCTTCCTCGAAATCCTCAAACGCCCATCTTCTGCCAGCCATCCGCTTTCCTGCCGCGTATCCTGTTCACCCTTGAACAAAGATAGTGCGCGTTCCGGCCTGCCAAGGCAATCGGCTGCGACCTTGTCGCGCAGCGAGCCGGCGGCCGCATTGCCGACGCTGTGAGTGGCTATGCGTGCGCCATGCAGCCGCCGACACGAAAAATTTCCGTATGCCGGTCCATCCTCTCTGTGATTAAGTCTGACGGATGCAAATGACGGGCCAGTAAGATCAACGTGCGCAACGTCGAACCAGCCGAAACGAGGACCGAGCCACGCTGGCTCGGCGCCACCTCGCCCATGCGCACGGCGCTCATCCCGCCGCTCTCGGTGGCGCGGTGGCTGCTGGTGCTCGTCTTCGCCGTCGGCATCTATTTCCTGCGCGGCTTCCTCGTGCCTGTGCTGGCGGCGGCCGTCATCGGCATCGCGAGCTGGCCCGTCTATCGCGACATATACAGGCGCGCGGGCGGCAATCGCACGCTCGCGGCCACGGCCGCGATCGTGCTGGTGCTGGCCTTCATCGTGGTGCCAGTGGTCATGGCAGTCAGCTACGCGGTTGCCGAGATCAGCGACTGGTTTTCCTGGGCGGTGGAGACGAACCGGCTGGGCACGCCGACACCCGAATGGATCGCGGCGCTGCCCGGCGTCGGAGAATGGCTAGACCAGCAGTGGGCCCGCCATATCGGCCATCCGGGGGCCATCGGCGAGCTCGTCCAGATCGTCAGCGGCGCCAACATAGGCAGCATCTATCGCGCCGTTCTGGCGGCCGGAACCGGGCTGTTCCACGTCGTGCTGACGCTGCTCTTCATGATGATCGTGCTGTTCTTCGTCTATCGCGACGGAGACCGTTTCGTCGCGCAGATCGACACGATCGGGGAGCGGATCCTGCCGGGCCGGTGGCTGCGCATGTCGCGCGTCATTCCGGCGGCCATCAACTCGACCGTCACCGGCATGACGCTCATCGCCATCGGCGAGGGCATCGTGCTCGGCATCGCCTACTGGATCGCGGGGCTGCCGTCGCCGGTGACCTTCGGCGTGCTGACCGGCATCATGGCGCTGATCCCCGGCGGCGCGCCACTGTCGGTCACGCTCGCCTCCACCTATCTCGTGGCCAGCGGCTCGCCCGTCGCAGGCATCGCGCTGCTCGCCTGGGGCGCCACGGAGCTTTTCATCGTCGACAAGACGCTGCGGCCGAAGCTCGTCGGTGGGCCGATCAAGCTGCCGTTCCTGCCCACATTCTTCGGCCTCGTCGGCGGCGTGCAGACGATGGGATTTCTCGGTCTGTTCATCGGCCCCGTGCTGATGGCGCTGCTGTTTGCGGTGTGGCGCGAATGGCTGAGCGAAGTGGCGGCGACGCCGGCGCCCGAGCCTGTGGCCGCGCCGGCAGGCCAGCTCGCGGAACCGCCGCGCCAGGCGTCTCCGGCAGGCGCCGATCTTCCTCCCGTGACGCAAACCCGGCCTTAACCCTCGGCGGGCATTGTTCCCGCAACGGCATGTGCCGCAACCGGGGGGTACTCAATCGTGAGACTGTCGCGTCGGTCGTTCTGCGCCTGCATGCTGGGTGCCGCACCTTTCCTTGCACAGCCGGTATCCGCGCAGACAGCCGTGGAGTGCGCGGTGCTGACGCCCGAGCGGCAGGCGCGCAAGACGCCGGAAGAGGCCCTGCTGCGGCTGGTGGAAGGCAACCGGCGCTTCGTGGACGGATACACGGTGAACTGCGACCTCATGGCCCAGGCGCATGAGACCGCAACCCAACAGTCGCCCGCCGCCGCCATTGTCGGCTGCATCGATTCGCGCGTGCCGCCCGAGCTGATCTTCGACCAGCGCATCGGCGACGTGTTCACGGCGCGCGTCGCCGGCAATTTCGTCAATTCCGACATTCTCGGCAGCCTGGAATTCGCGACCAAGGTTTCCGGCGCGAAGGCGGTTGTCGTGCTCGGCCACACCGCATGCGGGGCGATCCGCAGCGCCATGGCCGGCGTCGAGATGGGCAACATCACCGGCATGCTGGAGAACATACGGCCCGCGCTTGCCGCGGTGACCGACACCGGCGAAACGCTCGATCCGTCCAGCGAGGAGCAGATGGAGAGGGTGACGGCGGCCAATGTGCGCCTCGCGATGGAGGCGATCACGACACGCAGCGACATCATGCGCGGGCTGGTGGAGGCCGGCGACCTGAAGATCGCCGGCGCGATACACGACCTCGCCACCGGCAAGGTCGACTGGCTGGCCTGAAAGCCGGCCGGCGGCGCTACTTACGTGTTGAACTTGAAGAGCAGCACGTCGCCGTCCTGCACGACATATTCCTTGCCTTCGTCGCGCGCCTTGCCGGCTTCCTTGGCCGCCACTTCGCCGCCTAGCGTCACGTAGTCGTCATAGGCGATGGTCTGGGCACGGATGAAGCCGCGCTCGAAATCGGTGTGGATGACGCCGGCGGCCTGCGGGGCCTTTGATCCCTTCTCCACGGTCCAGGCGCGCGTCTCCTTCGGGCCGGCGGTGAAGTAGGTGATGAGGTGCAGCAGGTCGTAGCCGGCGCGGATCAGCCGGTCGAGGCCGGGCTCGTCCAGCCCCATGGCGTCGAGGAACTCCTTCGCCTCGGCGTCGGGCAGCTGCGCCACCTCGGCCTCGATGGCGGCGGAGATAACCACCGTTTTCGCGCCCTGCGGGGCAGCCATCTTCTCCACCGCCTGCGTGTGGGCGTTGCCGCCGGCGGCGTCGGCCTCGGCGACGTTGCAGACATAGAGCACGGGCTTGGAGGTCAGCAGGTTGAGGCGCTGCAGGATGACGAGATCCTCATGCGCGATGCCCGGCAGCAGCATGCGCACGGGCTTGCCCTCCTGCAGCAGCGCCAGCGCCTTCTCCATCATCGGCAGCTGCGTCAGCGCTTCCTTTTCCTTGCCGGTGGCGCGCTTGCGCACCTGCACGATGCGCCGCTCGAGGCTGTCGAGGTCCGCGAGCATCAGCTCGGTCTCGACCGTCTCGGCGTCGGCCACGGGGTCGATGCGGCCCTCGACATGGGTGATGTCGTCATCCTCGAAGCAGCGCAGCACATGCACGATGGCATCGACCTCGCGGATGTTGGCGAGGAACTGGTTGCCCAGCCCCTCGCCCTTGGAGGCGCCGCGCACCAGACCCGCGATGTCGACGAAGGAGATGCGGGTGGGGATGATCTCCTTCGACTTGGCGATCGCCGCGATGCGGTTCAGACGCGGATCGGGCACTGCCACTTCGCCGGTGTTCGGCTCGATGGTGCAGAAGGGATAGTTGGCCGCCTGCGCGGCGGCGGTCTTGGTCAAGGCATTGAAGAGCGTCGACTTGCCGACGTTCGGCAGGCCGACGATGCCGCATTTGAAACCCATGATGGAATGGTCCTATCGGGAAGCCAGAATTTGCTCAGGGCTATGGGCGAAAGGGTTCACGATCGTCAAGGCTTTGCCGACGGTTTCGATCCGCTGACCGTTCTGCAGGTCCTCCGACAGAAAATGGGTGCAGCCGAGTTCCAGCGCGGAGGCGAGCAGCAGGCAGTCCCACCAGGAGTAGCGCTGGGCCGCGTGGATCAGTCGCGCGACCTCGATGTCATGCCAGGTCACCGGCTCGGCGCCCATGTCCGCAAATTCGTCGATGATGGCGTAAACCTGCAATGGCGAATCGAACCACGGTTTGCGCAGCAGGACATTCGTCACCTCGTTCAGAACCTGGAGGTTGAGGCGCACGCTATCCAGATTGGTGAGTTCGCGCAGCCAGCGCGTGATCACCGCACCCTTGGCAGTTTCCCGCCGGTCGTGGAGGTAAACCAGGACGTTCGCGTCGACAAAGACCCTGCCGACTGGGGACCTACCTGCGGGCATTGCGCTCTTCGGAGGTGGGCATCCGGCCGTCTATGGTCACGTCCCATTGCGGGCCGGCCAGAATTTTCTCTAGAGCCTCGCGCTGCCGTGAAAAACGCCGCTCCGAGGCCTCCTCCGTCTCGATCCTCTGCAGGCCAGCTTCGGCGAGATAGCGCGATACGCTCTGCCCCGCCCTGGCGGCGGCTACACGGAGGCGCCGGGCATCCGCCTCGGTCATCGAAATCGTAACGTTCTTCATGGCGTCCTCACGAAAACACGAAGTTCGTGTTTTCGTGATATCGTGTTTTCGTGACGCCGCGTCAAGCCGGGCGACGAACCCGGTAGCGCGCGTGGATCGCGCCGTTCTTCAGCGGCTTGGCGAAATCGAGATCGAGCCAGCGGTCGGGCTGGGCGCCGCCGAAGGCGGGGATGCCGGAGCCGAGGACGACCGGAATGATGCCGACCTCGATCGTGTCGAGCAGACCGGCCTCCATGAACTGGCGGGCGAGATCGCCGCCGCCGAACATCCAGATGCGCCCGCCGGCACCCATGCCGCGCAGCCGCTCGAGCATGGCATCTGCGCTGCCGGCGAAGCTCTCCGTGTTTGCCGGCAGGTCCGCGACCGGCCGCCGCGTGGCGACCAGCGTGGGCCAGCGGGCATAGGGCCACTGCTCATGGCGGCGGGCGGCCTCGTAGCTGCCGCGGCCCATGACGATGCCGGTGACGGAGTCCTCGAAGGCGGGGAAGTCGAAATCGGCGTCGGCGGGGAAGTTTTCCAGCCAGTCGAAGCTGCCGTCCTCGCGCGCTATGAAGCCGTCGAGGCTCATCGCGAACATGTAGATCAGGTCGCTCATCAAATCCTCCGGGGAATCGGCCGGGCAAGGGGAGCGTTGGGTAGCACGCGGGCAGTGCCGGCGCAGCCCGCTCCGCTGGGACAGCTGACGAGCCCTGACAGGGGATGAGACGCGGAGCGTCAGTCCTTGCCGAACAGCTTCTTCAGCATGGCGGCCATCGGGCCGGTCTCGGGCAGCTTCACATCGGGCTGCTTCGGACGGGCCTGGGGGATGTGGCTGCGGACCTTTGCGGCGGGCGCGGCGCCCGCCTTTTCGGGCGCGTCCGGCTTGCGGGGCGGGGAGGCCTTGCCCTGCACGGCGAGGCTGACCCGGTTCATGAAGCCGCTGTCGTCGCCTGCGACGAGCATCGGCGCGGCGTCGGCGATCGCGTCCAGCAGGGGATCGAGCCACTCGCGGTCGGCCTTGGAGAAATCGCCGAGCACATGGCCGTGCACCAGCTCCTTCACGCCCGGGTGGCCGACGCCGATGCGCACGCGGCGGTATGCGGCGCCGCAATGGGCGTCGAGCGAGCGGATGCCGTTGTGGCCGCCGCTGCCGCCGCCGACCTTGACCCGAACCTTTGCGGGCGCGAGGTCGATCTCGTCATAGAGCACGGCAAGGTCCTGCGGGCCCAGCTTGTAGAAGCGCATGGCCTCGCCGACGGCCTGGCCGGAGAGATTCATGAAGGTCTGCGGCTTGATGAGCAGCACCTTCTCGCCGCCGAGCGTGCCTTCGGCGATCAGGCCCTGATACTTCTTCGACCAGGGCGAAAAGGAATGGCGGCGGGCAATCGCGTCCGCCGCCATGAACCCGACATTGTGCCGGTTGTTCTCGTATTTCGGGCCGGGATTGCCGAGACCTGCGATGATGCGCATGCCGTGCTCCCCGGGCGGAGGATTATTCCTCCGCGCCCTTCTCCTCGGTCTCGGTCTCGGCCTCTTCGGCGCCCTCGACCGGTTCGGGCTTCATCGCGGACGAGCCAGCGATGGTGGCGATCGTGAAATCGCGGTCGCTGATGGTCGGCTTGGCGCCTTCCGGCAGCTTGACCGCCGAGATGTGGATCGAGTCGCCGATTTCCGCGCCGTCGAGATCGACGGTGATGAATTCGGGGATCGCATTGGCCGGGACGGTGAACTCCACCTCGTGGCGCACGATGTTGAGCACGCCGCCGCGCTTGATGCCGGGCGACTTCTCTTCATTGATGAAGTGAACCGGGATCTCGACCGTGACGACGGTGTCCTTGCTGACGCGCAGGAAGTCGACATGCACGGGGAAGTCGCGGACCGGATCGAGCTGGTAGTCCTTGGGCAGGACCTGGATCTTCTTGCCGCCCACATTGATCGTGGCGATGGTGGTCATGAAGCCGCCGCCATGAATCTTGTAGTAGACGTCCTTGTAGGACAGGGCGATCGACAGGGGAGCTTGCTTGTCGCCATAGATGACGGCAGGCACTTTACCGTTGCGCCGAAGTTCCCGGGCGGACCCCTTACCGACCCGTTCGCGCGCCTCGGCCTGGAGCTCGTAGCTCTCGTGGCTCATGGCATTTTCCTTTCGGTTGTGGAGCGCTTCCGGCGGGCAGGCCCTGCCCGGAAACGTCGAAAGCGGCTGGTGTTGGCCAACCGCCTCGCCCCGCGTTGCCTCCAAGGGTGTCTACGCGGGTGGCGGTGCTATAGCGGAAGGCACCGGGAGGCGCAAGCGCGCGGAGTATGCCCGCGCCGCGCCAGCTCAGCCGCGCGGCGGGTTGGGCAGGAACACCGCCAGCAGCCCCATCAGCGGCAGGAACGAGCAGGCCCAGTAGACGAACTCGATGCCCCTGGCGTCGGCAAGGACGCCGAGCAAGGCCGCGGCTATGCCGCCCATGCCGAAGGCGAAGCCGAAGAAGATGCCGGCCACCATGCCCACACGGCCGGGCAGCATCTCCTGCGCGAACACGACGATGGCCGGGAAGGCGGACGCCAGGATCATGCCGATGATGACCGAGAACACGCCGGTCCAGAAGAGGTCGAGGTAGGGGAGCGTCAGCGTGAACGGCAGCACGCCCAGGATCGAGAACCAGATCACGGACTTGGCGCCGATGCGGTCGCCGATCGGGCCGCCGATCACGGTTCCCAGCGCGACGGCGCCAAGGAACACGAACAGCATCACCTGCGCGGTCTGGATGTCCAGCCCGAAGCGCTCAATGGTGTAGAAGGTGTAGTAGCTCGAGATGCTGGCCATGTAGGCGTTCTTGGTGAAGGTCAGCAGCATCAGCACGAACAGCGTCAGCGCGGTCTTGCGCGGGCTGAACGGCATGGCGCGGTGCACGGCGCCGCGCGCTACGGCCGCCACGCGCTGGCGTTCGTACCAGCGGCCGACCTGCTGCAGGATGACCATGCCCAGCAGCGCGGCGACGGCGAACCATGCGACCGAGGTCTGCCCGCGCGGCACGATGATGAAAGCCGCCAGCAGCGGGCCGATCGCCTGGCCGAAATTGCCGCCGACCTGGAAGAAGGACTGGGCCATGCCGAAACGGCCGCCCGACGCCATGCGCGCCACGCGCGACGCCTCGGGATGGAACACGGCGGAGCCGATGCCGATGAAGGCCGCGCCGGCCAGCAGCAGCGGGTAGCTGTGGGCAAAGGCCAGCAGCAACAGGCCGATCAGGCTGGAGCCCATGCCCAGCGGCAGCGAATTGGGCATCGGCCGCTTGTCGATGAAGAGGCCGATGGCCGGCTGCAGCAGCGACGCCGTAACCTGGAAGGTGAAGGTGAGCAGGCCGATCTGCCAGAAGTCGAGCGAGAAATCGTCCTTCAGCATCGGGTAGATGGCCGACAGGAGCGACTGCAGCACGTCGTTCAGCATGTGACAGAAGCTGACGGCGAAAATAATGGCGAAGGTGGTATTTCCCAGCTCGGGTCTGGAAACAGGCGCCGTGGTGTCGGTCACGGTATGCTCCGGCAAGAATGGTCGCCGACCTATAATCGGCGGCCGCGCGGCGCGCTACCCTCCTGCTATGCGCTTGTGACTGGGCCAGCGCATGGCTCGCTGGCGAGGGGCGCGCGCCTTGATCACGATGGTGGCGCGCGGTAGGAATGCCGCACGGGGGCATGGGTGGACTCCCCGGGCAAGGCTTCGGCCCAAGCTCCGCCCTTCGTATTTATTGCGGAGGGAACCATGCCTCGATCCATCAGCTGCGACGCCCTGGCCACGCTGCCTTCCATCACCCTGATCGACGTCAGAAAAGACCGCGCGAAGGCGGCCGACCCGACCACCATCAGGGGCGCCTGCTCCCGGCGGCCCTTCGCCGCCGAGACGTGGTGGCCGGAATTCGCGGGCCGCCAGGTCGTGGTGTTCTGCGTGCATGGGCACGAAGTGAGCCAGGCGGTTTGCGGGTTTCTCGACGATGTGGGCATAGAAGCCCGCTATCTCGAAGGAGGCATGGCGGCGTGGCGCGAGGCGGGCCTGCCGACGATGGCGCTGGAGGATGCGTCGTGAGCGCGCCTCGCCCCTCCTTCGGCGAACTCGTGCGCGTGTTTGCCCGCATCGGCGTGCTGTCCTTCGGCGGCCCGGCGGGACAAATCGCGCTGATGCACCGCGTGCTGGTGGAAGAGCGCAAATGGGTGGACGAGCCGCGTTTCCTGCATGCGCTGAACTACTGCATGCTGCTGCCGGGGCCCGAGGCCATGCAGCTTGCCACCTATGCCGGGTGGCTGCTGCACGGCGTGCGCGGGGGGCTGGTCGCCGGCGTGCTGTTCGTGCTGCCGGGCGCCGTCGTGCTGACGGCGCTGTCGGCCCTCTACCTTATGCTCGGCGGCGTGCCGATCGTGGCCGGCCTGCTGTTCGGCCTCAAGGCGGCGGTGCTTGCCGTCGTGCTGGAAGCGCTGCTGCGGGTGTCGCGGCGGGCGCTGGGCAGCTGGTTCATGGCCGCGCTGGCGGTTGCCGCATTCGCCGGCATCGCGCTGTTCCGGCTGCCCTTCCCGCTCATCATCCTGGCTGCGGCGCTGGCCGGCGCGGCGACGGGCTGGGCGGGGTGGCGCCTCCACGGCAAGGCCGCCGGGAGCGCTGCAGACGCGGAGGCGGAACCGGCGCAGGCGGAGTGGACGCGGCCTTCGCCGGGCCGTCTGGTGCGGACCACGGCAAGCTGGCTCGCCATCTGGCTGCTGCCGCTCGGCCTGCTCCACCTGCTGCTCGGGCCGGCCAATGTGTTCGCGGCGGAGGGGCGCTTCTTCTCGGTAATGGCAACGGTGACGTTCGGCGGCGCCTATGCGGTGCTGGCCTATGTCGCGCAGCAGGCGGTCGAGGTCTATGGCTGGCTGCAGCCGCACGAGATGCTGACCGGGCTGGGGCTGGCGGAAACCACGCCGGGGCCGCTGATCCTGGTGCTGGTGTTCGTGGGTTTCCTCGGCGGCGCGCGGCTTTCGGGGCTGGAGCCGCTGGCCGGCGGGCTGGCGGGCGCGGCGGTGACGCTGTGGTTCACCTTCGTGCCCTGCTTCCTGTGGATTTTCGCGGGCGCGCCCTATGTCGAGGTCGCGCGACGGGTGCGCTGGCTGGCGGCGGCGCTGGAGGGGGTGACCGCGGCCGTGGTGGGGGTTATCGCCAACCTCGCGCTATGGTTCGGCCTGCATGTGCTGTTTGCAAGCGTGGGCGAATTCCGGCTTGGGCCGATCGCATTGCCGGTGCCCGACCTTGCGACGTTCGACCCGGCGTCGGCTTTCATCGCGGTTGCCGCAGGCGTCGCGCTGCTGCGCTTCCACGCGAACCTCTTCGCCGTGCTGGGTGGCGCGGCAGTGGCGGGCATGGCCGCGCTGATGCTGGGCTGGGCGCCCGGCTGACAGCGGCACGGGCAGGTGAGGGCGCGAGCCCGCTTCGATCAGTCGAACAGGCTGGAAACCGATTCTTCGGTGGCGGTGCGCGAAATCGCTTCGCCGATGAGGTCGGCGATGGTGACGACGCGGATGTTGCGCGCGGTCTCGACATTCGAGGTGGGCTGGATGGAATCGGTGGTGACCAGCTCCTTGAGCTTGGAGCCGCTGATGCGGGCAACCGCTCCGCCCGACAGCACGCCATGGGTGATGTAGGCGGTGACGCTGGTGGCGCCGTAGGCGAGCAGCGCGTCGGCGGCGTTGCAGAGCGTGCCGCCCGAATCGACGATGTCGTCGATGAGGATGCAGTCCTTGCCGTGCACGTCGCCGATCACGTTCATGACCTCCGACTCGCCCGGCCGGTCGCGGCGCTTGTCGACGATGGCCAGCGGCGCGTCGAGCCGCTTGGCCAGCGCGCGTGCGCGCACCACGCCGCCGACGTCTGGAGATACGACGGCGAGGTTGGAGAGCTGGTAATGCGCCTTCACGTCGCGCGCCATCACCGGCACGGAGAACAGGTTGTCGGTGGGGATGTCGAAGAAGCCCTGGATCTGCCCGGCATGCAGGTCTAGCGTCAGCACGCGGTCGGTGCCGGCGCGGGTGATGAGGTTGGCGACGAGCTTGGCCGAGATCGGCGTGCGGCCGGAGGTGCGGCGGTCCTGCCTCGCATAGCCGAAATAGGGGATGACGGCGGTGATGCGCCGCGCCGAGGAACGGCGGAACGCGTCGATCATGATGAGCAGTTCCATCAGGTGATCGTTGGCCGGGTAGGAGGTCGACTGCAGGACGAACACGTCCTCGCCGCGCACATTCTCCTGGATCTCGACGAATATTTCCTGGTCGGCGAACCGTCTTACGCTGGCCTTGCCGAGCGAGACGTTTAGGTAGCGGGCGACGGCCTCGGCCAGCACCCGATTTGAATTGCCCGCGAAGAGCTTCATGCAGCTACCCTGGTGACGGCCCGAGAGTGTGAGGCGGCGTTTAAGCGGCGTGGGCGCGTAATGCAAGCCTTCGCCGGCAAAAGCCGGGGATAGCTCAGCCGGCCCGGGAAACGAGCCAGGTGGCCAGGTCGTCTATGGTGCGGTCGGCGATGGTCTCCATCACCTGCGCGGTCACGGAGTTCCAGCCTTCGCCCTGCGCGCCGCTCACCTTCTGCTGGCCCTGTATGCGGTGGAGCCTGTTTCCGGCGGGGTCGAGCACGTCCCAGACGTATATCACCGTGGTTTCGCGCTGCTCGGTGAAGGACGAGAAATAGCCCTTCAGCACATGGGTGGCCGAATCGCCCTCGGGCGCCACGCCGATCCCGCGCTGGGCGGCGCGGGCCGTCAGCCGCGCCGCGAGCGGGCTCATCGACGTAGGGGAAGCGCCGACCACCGGCGCGAACTGGATTCGTGCCGGCGTGCCGGCGGCGACCGCACGGGGCCGCGCTGGCGCGGCGGGGGTGGCAGCGGGGGCGGCGACGACGGCGGGGGCAGCAGTGGGGGCGGGAGCTGTCGGGGCAGATGGCGCCGGCACGGCTGCGACCGCGGCGGGAAGTGGGGAGCCCGCCTGGCCAGGCACCTGGCCCGGCATTTGGGCGGGCATCTGGCCCGGCTGGGTGGCGGATGCGAGCGATGCGGGGTCGGTCGGCTGCGCGCCAGCGGGTTGCTCGGCGCCGGCAGGCTGCGTGAACGAGCGCGGCGGGGGCGGTGGATTGGCCGAAGCGGCCTGCTCGGCGCGGAGCGGCCGCAGGTCCTCGGCGTTCATCCCGGAATTGGTGCAGGCGCAGACGGCAAGCAGCGCGGCAAGGGCCGCGGCCGTGCGGAAAAAGCGCTTCATCCTATGTTGTCTCCCCGAGACAGCATATCCTCCCGGCCGCCCCATAACGATGCCGGCGAAAGCCTTCCCTTCCTTATGACATTCAACGCACGATCAAGTCGAGATCATGGCGCGACAGCGGCTTGGGCGCGCCGTCCGTGACCAGATAGGTGCGGCCCAGCGTCATCGCCGTCTCGGTGTCGGAATCCATGATGATCATGTGCGCGAACAGGGTCATCGATGGCGCGATGAGCGTCTCGTTGCCGGCATAGAACATCGGCATGTCCATCCAGGACGGGCTGAAGCGCGCCCCCAGCGAATAGCCGCAGGCGTTGAGGCGGTGGCGGGTAAGGCCGTGCGCCTCCATCACCCGGGCGTGGGCGTCGAACACGTCGCCGAAGCTGTTGCCGGGCGTCATCGCCTTCTCGACCGCCAGCAGCGCCTCCTGCGCGGCGTCGAAAAGCTCCTGGTGCCGCTTGGACACCTTGCCGACCAGCACGGTGCGCATCATGGCGGCGTGGTAGTGATGATAGACGCCGGCCCATTCGAGGGTGAGCTGGTCGTTCTTGGTGAGCTTGCGGCGGCCGGCCTTGTAGCGGCACAGCAGCGCGTCCGCGCCCGAGCCGATGATGAATTCGTTGGCGGGATAGTCGCCGCCGCCGGCGAAGATGGCGCCCTGCATGGCCGCCAGGATCGCGCCTTCGTCGCCGCCTTGCTGGATGAGCGGGAGCGCCGCGTCCAGCGCGTCGTCGGCGAGGGCGGCCGCGCGCTCGACCTTCTTGATCTCGGCCGCGCTCTTCAGCAGGCGCAGATTGCCGACCATGCCGGAAATATCGGCGATGGTGCCGAAGGTCTTCAGCTGCTCGTCGAGCAGATGCGCGGTGTGGCCGGTCAGGCCGTGCGTGTCATATTCCACGCCGATGCGGCAGCCAAGCAGGTCGAGGTCGTTGAGGATGTTGCGCAGATCTACCGCCGGGTTGGCGCCGGCGCGGTCGGTCCACACCACGATGTTGTCGAGGATGGAGGTGTGGCGGGCCTGGCGCAGGTCGGCTGAGCGCGTCATCAGCACCATGGAGCCGTCGGCCTTCACCACCAGGCACTGGAAGAAGCAGAAGCCGAACGTGTCGTAGCCGGTCAGCCAGTACATGCTCTCCTGCGCGAAGAGCAGCACGGCATCCAGCTTCTGCTCCGCCATCTCCATGACGAGCCTGTCCCTGCGCGAATCGTATTCCGCGCGCTCGAAATGCAGCGCCATCAACTATCCTCCAGGACGATCGCGGAAATCTGCCGCCCGTAATCGGGCTCCGCGCGGTGGGTGGTCCGCCGGTATGAAAAGAAAAGCGCCTCGTCGGCATAGGTGCACAGGCCGAGCCCGTATGCGGCCACGCCGGCGGCCTTCAGCCGGTCCAGCGTGTAGCCGTTGAGGTCGAACATATGGTGGCCGGGCTTCGCCGAAGGGCTGAAATAGGCGCCGTTGGCGGGGTCGGCGGCAGCGAAGCGGTCGAGGAATTCGCTGCCCACCTCGTAGTTCTGCCGGCTGATCGACGGGCCGAGCACGGCGGCGATGCGGTCGCGCCGTGCGCCGAGCCGTTCCATCGCCTCGATCGTGGCTTCCAGCACGCCGGTGAGGGCACCCTTCCAGCCGGCATGGGCGGCGCCGATGACGCGCGCCTGCGGATCGGCGTAGAGCACAGGCCCGCAATCGGCGGCGAGCACGCCCAGCGCCAGGCCGGGGCGGTCGGTCACCATGGCGTCGGCGCGAGGGCGCTCGCCCCGGAAAGGCGCATCGACCACGACGACGTCGGGAGAATGGACCTGATGCACGGTGACCAGCCGGTCCTGCGGGACGCCGAGCCAGGCCGATACGCGGCGGCGGTTTTCGGTCACGCTGGCAGGATCGTCGTTGGAGCCGGTGCCGACGTTGAGCCCAGCATAGATGCCGCCGGAGACGCCGCCGACGCGCGTGAAGAAGCCATGCCGAATGCCTTCAGAGGCAAATCCGTCCAGCACTGGGGACCGGAGCGGATCCGGTCTTACAGTCTCGAGCATTGGCCGCCTCTGTCCCTTCCGAAAGCCGCCCGCCATCGCTGGCGTCCCGTCATTCCGGCTTCCGCATTGCGCGCCGGATGGTGGGGCAGGGGCAGGGGCAAAGTCAATGCGCCGGTCCGAAGGGATAGACGGACAGGCCTGCCGGCAGGACTGCCATCACCTTGAAAAGCACGCCCATTTCGTCCGCTCCAGCGAGCCGCTCGACCTCCGAGCCGAGACGTTCCTGGGTCGCCTGATCCTTGCCGGCGCCGAGGCTGCCGGCGCGCGCCAGCAGGCCCATTTCGACCAGAAAGTCGCCCTGCTGCATCAGGTGCGTTTCCAGCCCATGGCGCCGGGCCGCCTCAGCGAGCGCCGCGAAATCGACATGAGCGGTGAGATCGGCCTCGCCGGGATGGGCCAGCACGTCGTCATATGCGTGGCGGCGCAGTGCCTGCAGCGTGTCGCCGACCGCCGAGGCCTCGTGGCCGTAGTCGATGAACAGCCCGGCGCCGCCGCTGCCCGCGATGCGCGCGGCGATGGTCTCCATCAGCGCCGTGCGCGCGGGCGCGATCTCCACGATCGCGCCCTGCGGGGCGGAGGCCGCATCGGCCGGCAGCAGCGCCGGATCGATGCCGCCGGCGCCGGCGACGTATCGCAGCTCGCCCTCCGGCCCGCGGCCCACGAGGCGTTCGCGCCAGCCATCGGCGGTCTTCACGAACTGGCGCACTGGCACGGCGTCGAACAGCTCGTTACCGACGATGAAGAGCGGCCCCGTTGGCAGGGTGTCGACGGTTTCGTGCCAGCCGAAGGCAGGCAGGCTGGCGGCAAGGGTCTGGCGCTGGATTTCGCGCAGGCGGGGGCTGGTCTCGACCAACTCGAACCGCGCCTGGCGCACGAAGCCGGGACTGAGCTGGTGCAGGGTGCGCACCATGTCCTTCATCAGCGTTCCGCGCCCCGGGCCCATCTCGGCAAGGACGGCGCCTGGCTGCTGGCCGGCCGCGGTCCATGCGTCATAGAGCCAAATAGCGACGAGCTCGCCGAACATCTGGCTGATCTCGGGCGCGGTTGTGAAGTCGCCGGCCGCGCCGAAAGGCTCGCGCGTGGCATAGTAGCCGTGGGCGGGATCGAAGAGGCAGATCGCCATGTAGTCGGCCACGCCTATGGGGCCGGCCGCGCCAATGAGCTGTGCTATCCTCTGCTTCAGCGCCGTCATTGCGCCGGTTGCTGGGCCGGCGCGCGCGCCGTCAGCATCGCCCACAGGCCGGCCGCGATCATGGGCAGCGACAGCACCATGCCCATGGTCAGCCACTCGCCCGCCAGATAGCCGATATGGGCGTCGGGCATGCGGAAGAACTCCACCACCACGCGCGACAGGCCGTAGCCCGCGATGAAGGCGCCGCCGATGAAGCGCGGCGTCTTCAGCCGTCCGCCCTTCCAGATGAGCGCCCAGAGCACGACGAAAAGAACCAGCCCTTCCAGAGCAGCCTCGTAGAGCTGGCTCGGATGGCGCGGAAACGGCCCGCCATTGGGGAAGACGACGCCCCAAGGCGCGTCGGTCACGCGGCCCCAGAGCTCGGAATTGATGAAGTTTGTCACCCGCACGAGGCCGAGCCCGACCGGCACGCCGGCGGCGATGGTGTCGAACATGCTCCACACGAGGATGCCGCGGGAGCGCGCGAAGAAGATCATCGCCAGGATGACGCCGAGCATGCCGCCATGGAAGGACATGCCGCCGCTCCAGATGGCCAGGATGGCCGACGGATCGTCGAGGTAGCGGCCGAAATCATAAAACAGCACGTAGCCGAGCCTGCCGCCCAGCACGACGCCGATCGCCGCCCAGAGCAGGAAGTCATCGATATCCGCCGGCTTCATCGCAGGCGTGTCGTTGGCCCACAGGCGCGGCGTGGAAACGAGCTTCTTCGAATACCACCAGGCGAACAGGATGCCGACGACATATCCCAACCCGTACCAGTGGATCGCGACGGGGCCGATCTGCACGATCACCGGATCGATGTTGGGGAAGGGCAGGGCGGCTAGCGGCAGGAGAAGCGTTTCGGGCATGGAAAATCCTTGCTGCGGCGAAGCGCGCGGACCATGGGCGAGGGCAGTGGCAAGGTCAAGAAGGCGGGCGCGGTGCGTGCGCCTTGCATTCGCGGGGCTGCCGCCTTACCTCCATCCGAGGAGAAGCGAGGCCAGCCCAATGACCACGACCGGACCGAACCGCATACTCGACGAATTCGCCAAGCTGATGACCGACGCGGCCGGAGCCGCGCAGGGCGTTCGCCGCGAGGTGGAGACGGCGTTCAGGGCGCAGGCCGAGCGCATCCTCAATTCGATGGACGTGGTCCAGCGCGAGGAGTTCGAAGCCGTGCGCGAAATGGCCGTGAAGGCGCGCGCCGAAAACGAGCAGCTGGCGGCCAGGATCGCGGCGCTCGAGACGGTGCTGGGCGGCGCGCCGGCCTCCGAGACGGGCCCCAAGGCTCCGCCGAAGCCCCGCACCAAAAAATAATCGCTTCCCTTATCCACAAGCGGCCGGCAGCGAAAAACGCTTGTCGCAGAGTCGCTTGCGGGCAGCGCGCACCATGCCGCCCGCGCTCTATCCACACGCGAAACCCGCTCCCCGGAAAAAGGGGCTGGTCACGGGAGTCGCGTTCAATAGACTGAATTTGTTGCGTGATTCGTAACGCGGCTGGCCAGTGGGGCGGCAGGCCGACAAGTTCCTTGCGTCATCCCTGTCTTTCCGGGCCGAGCCCGGTGTCGTCGCGTATCCCAGTACGGGTGTTCGCGCCTTGCGGCGCGCCCGAGCAACGGAGAAGCATTGCCTTGAGCCTGATCGAACTCGAAATCGCTCGCGAACTGCATCCCGTCGACGTGATCGAGCACGTGGCCCAGTCGAACGACTGGGCGTTCGAGCGGACCGGCGATGACGAGATCGCGATCTCGGTTGCCGGCAACTGGAGCGACTACCACGTCTCGTTCTCCTGGATGGAGGACTTCGAGGCGCTGCACCTCGCCTGCGCATTCGACCTGAAGGTTTCCGACAACCGCACGCTGGAGGTGATGCGGCTGCTGTCGGTGATCAACGAGCAGATGCTGTTCGGCCATTTCGACCTGTGGGAGCAGGAAGGCGCAATCATGTTCCGCCATTCGCTGCTGCTGTGCGGCGGGGCCGAGCCCACCAGCGCGCAGGTGGAGGTGCTGCTGAACAGCGCGCTCGAAGCCTGCGAATGCTATTTCCAGGCCTTCCAGTTCGTCGTCTGGTCCGGGCTGTCGGCGCGCGACGCGCTCGCCAACGTGCTGTTCGAGACCCACGGCACCGCCTGAGCCCGATGAGCGCCGCGCCCGCAGGAAAGCCAGCGACCGGCCCCGAGATCGCCTATGCGGATTTCGAGAAGGTCGATATCCGGGTGGGCACGATCGTGGAGGCGGAGCCCTTTCCCGAGGCGCGCAAGCCGGCGATCAAGCTCCGGATCGATTTCGGCGGCGCGATCGGCGTGAAGAAGTCCTCGGCGCAGATCACCAAATATTATTCGCCCGAGACGCTGGTGGGGCGCCAGGTGATGGCGGTGGTGAATTTCCCGCCCCGCCAGATCGGGAAATTCATGTCGGAAGTGCTGACACTCGGCTTTCCCGACGAGGAGGGCGAGGTGGTTCTGGCCGCGGTCGAGCGCAAGGTGCCGGACGGCGGCAAGCTGTTTTAGCCGATTGTCGCCGCATGCCGTTGCGGAACCAATCCGTCTCTGGTGAATTCCTTACCTGCGCGCAGTGCGAGGGGAACCAGAATGGCCAAGCAGACGACACCGACACCGAAATCCAAATCGATCGAAGCCAAGGCCGGGGCCGGTCCGGCTATCGCCAAGCGGTCCAAGGACGCCGCCAAGCCCAAGGCGGCGAAGGCTGCGGCTGCCAAGCCGGCGGCGACTGGAACGACGGCGGCCAAGAGCAAGCCCGCGGCAAAGGCCGCGAAGCCGAAAGCCGCAACGGCGAAGGCGCCAGCCGCCAAGACCTCGAGCAAGGCTCCGGGCGCGCCGGCGAAACCCAAGACATCGGCAAAACCCGCAGACGCCAAGCCGACCTCCGCCAAGCAGGCATCGGCAAAGCCCAAGGCATCGGCAAAGCCCAAGGCCTCGGCAAAGCCAAAGGCGTCGGGCACCAAAGCCGCCGCCAAAGCGGCCAAGCCCGCTGCTGCCAAGAAGCCTGCGAGCAAGCCGGCAGCAGCGGCGAAGAAGCCCGCGGCATCGCAGCCTGAGGCCGCGAAACCTGCCACTCCGGCAGCCCGCACGCCTTCCGCACCGCCAGCTTCGGCTCCCGCCACGGGTGCTGCGGCCGGAGCCGGAAGCTCGACGGCGTCGCCGCGACCCGCCGCGCAGGCATCCGCCTCGAAGGAGAGTACCCCCGCCAAGGATGCCGCCCACACGGCAGTGGGCGCGGCGGTCGGCATAGGCGGCGCGGTCAGGAACTTCTTCGGCAAGATCTTCGGCGGCCGGTAGCCGGCTTCCGGTTCGGTCCCGGTCGGGCCGCCAGACGGCGGCCCGGGCCGGCGGCTATTTGCTCGTTGGACTGGTCTAGGCCGGAACGCGGACGACGGCGCGCAGCCCGCCCAGCGGGCTGTCGTCGAGCATGATGTCGCCGCCGTGGCTGCGCGCGATGTCGCGCGCGATGGACAGGCCGAGGCCCGTGCCGGAGGCGTCCTGGTTGCGCGCCTCGTCCAGCCGCACGAACGGCCGGAAAACATCCTCGCGCCGCTCGAACGGGATGCCGGGGCCGTCGTCGTCGATGGTGACGGTGAGGGAGCCGCTGGTGTGGCGCGCCGAAACCTTGACATGCTTGGCATAGCGGAAGGCGTTGCCGATGAGGTTGGACAGCAGCCGGCGGAAGGCGTTCGGCCGCACATGCACCTCCGGCTCGCCGATCAGTTCGGTGGCCAGCTTGCGCTTCCGCAGCTTCGCCTCCTCGCTGAGCTTCTCGAAGAAGGCGGCGAGGTCGAAGGCGCCAGCATCCTCCTGCGCCTCGCCCCGCGCAAAGGCGAGATAACCCTCCAGCATCGACTGCATGTCGTCGATGTCCTGGTTCAGCGCCTCGACGTCGATCTTGTTTCCGCGCAGCGCGAGCTGCAGCTTGAAGCGGGTGAGGATGGTGCGCAGGTCGTGGCTGATGCCGGTCAGCATCGCCGTGCGCTGCTCGATCTGGCGCTCGATGCGCTCGCGCATCTGCAGGAAGGCATGGCCGGCGCGGCGAACCTCCTCGGCACCGCGCGGCTCGAAGCCGGGCGGCGTGGGGCGTCCCTTGCCGAAGCTCTCGGCGGCGGCGGCGAGCTGCAGGATGGGCCTGATCTGGTTGCGCAGGAAGGCGACGGCGAAGGCGAGCAGCACCAGCGAGGTGCCGATCATCCACAGCAGGAAGATGTGCGAGTTGGACGCGTAGGCCTGGCTGCGGCGGGCAAAGACGCGCAGCACGCTGTTCTCGAGCTGGATGCGGATCTCGACGATGTTGGAATTGCCGACCGTGTCGATCCAGAAGGGGCGGTTGATCTGGCGCACGATCTCGCCGCTGAGCGCCTGGTCGAGGATGGAGAAGAACGGCTTCGGACCGGGCGACGGCAGCGGGTCGGGCGGCAGCAGGTCGACCTTGAGGCCGAGACGGTCCTGCGCGATGCGGATCACCTCGGCGTGGTCGCTCTGCGGGTAGGTCTCGATCATGTCGATGACGGCGGCGATGTCGCGGGTGACGGCGGCCGAGAGACGCATCGTCACCGTCTGCCAGTGGCGCTCCATGAAGACGAAGGCGATCACCGACTGCAGGATGATCATCGGCGCGATGACGATGATGAGCGAGCGCGCGTAGAGCCGCTTGGGCAGATGGCGGACGAGCAGCCGTACGCCGAGCACCCAGAGGCGAACCAGCCGCGAGCGCTTGCGCGCCGCCGCGGGGGGCGCCGCGATATCGAACTCGGCATCGGTGGATGCCATCCTTACGTCCTGCTCCTGTCGCCGCGCCGTGCCGCGGCTCGCGGCGGACAATCTATTCCACACTCAGCCGGTATCCAACACCGCGCACGGTCTGCAGCCAGACCGGGTTGGACGGGTCGCGCTCGATCTTGCGGCGCAGCCGGTTGATCTGCACATCGATGGTGCGCTCGCCCACCTCGGCGTCGCCGCCGACCAGCTCGTGGCGGGGAATGGTCTCGCCGGCCCGCTCGGCGAAGATGGCCAGGATCTCCTGCTCGCGCTCGGTCAGCCGCAGCGTCTCGCTGCCGCGCTTGAGCTCGCGGCGGGCGATCTGGAAGGAATAGGGGCCGAACACGATCTGCTCGAGCTTGGGCGTAGGCGCCGGGCCGCCGCGGCGCAGGATGTTGTTCATGCGCAGCACCAGCTCGCGCGGGTCGAACGGCTTGGGCAGATAGTCGTCGGCGCCGGCCTCCAGCCCGATGACGCGGGCGTCGGTCTCGGCCAGAGCGGTCAGCATCAGGATCGGCACGTCCCTGGCTTCGCGCAGCGAGCGGGTGAGGTCGACGCCGCTTTCGCCCGGCATCATCACGTCGAGCACGATCAGGTCGAATTCGAGGCCCTTGAGGCGGCGGCGCGCCTCGGCGGCGGTTCCCGCGGTGGAGATGCGGAACCCCTGCTCGGCCAGAAACTGCTTGAGCAGGCTGCGGATGCGGGTGTCGTCGTCGACGACGAGGATGTGGGGGGCGTCGTCTTCGGGTCTTGTCATCTGGTTATCTCCCGCCGCGATCTTCGCCATTGTCGGGCAGATTGTCGATCTGGGGCCTGAGCTCCGGGTTGACCATGGCCTTGAGGAAGCGTTCTACCGCCGCCCGCTCCTGCGGCGCGCCATCGGCCAATGCATCGCGGATGCGGCGGGACTGTGGCGCGGCCAGCGCCAGCGCCAGCGCGCGGCCCTTGGCGGTGGGGTAGAGTTCGCGCTGGCGGCGGTCGCGCAATCCCTGCACCTGGGTGACGTGGCCGGTGTCGATGAGCTGCTTGAGCACCCGCGCCAGGCTCTGCTTGGTGATCTTGAGAACGTCCAGCAGTTCGGCGACCGTCAGGCCCGGCATGCGGTTCACGAAGTGGAGAACCCGGTGATGCGCGCGGCCGAAACCGAAGTCGGCGAGGATCTTGTCGGGGTCGGACGTGAAGTCGCGGTAGGCGAAGAAAAGCAGCTCTATGATGGCGAAATCGAGATCCGCCTCTTTCCCGAGCGGCGTTCGGATGGGACTGTCGCCTTCGTTCTGCACCATGGGCACGCGGTCGCCTCGAATTTATGTCAGTCTTGTTGACTTAATTTTCCGGGAGTGGTAATTTTTGCCAAGCTTTTCGGCGAAATGCGAACGAAAAGGCCAGCGAAGCGCCGCGCTCGTGGAACTTCTCCAAAGCCTTGCCGGTTCGGTCCGCCGATTTGCCTCACGCTACGGCTGATATGCCGTAAGCGGGAATCTTTCAAACGACAAGCGGGCCGCGCCCGCGGGAGGTTACGTATGGCATCCGTTCCCTTCGACCAGCTCGATGGCTTCATCTGGATGAATGGCGAGTTCGTGAAGTGGGCGGACGCGAAGATTCACGTGCTGACGCACGGCCTGCACTATGCCAGCGCCGTCTTCGAGGGCGAGCGCGCCTATGGCGGCGAGATCTTCAAGCTGACCGAGCATACCGAGCGGCTGCACGAATCGGCCCGCATACTGGGCTTCAAGATCCCCTTCTCGGTGGCTGAGATCGACGACGCCTGCCGCGAGCTGCTGAAGAAGCAGGGCTTCAAGGACGCCTATGTGCGGCCCATCGCCTGGCGCGGCAGCGAGCAGATGGGCGTGTCGGCGCAGAACAACAAGATCAACTGCGCCATCGCCATCTGGCAGTGGCCGAGCTATTTCGATCCCGAGCAGAAGCTGAAAGGCATCCGCCTCGACATCGCCGAATACCGCCGCCCCGACCCGCGCACCGCGCCGTCCAAGTCGAAGGCAGCCGGCCTCTACATGATCTGCACCCTGTCCAAGCACGCGGCCGAGGCCAAGGGATATGCCGACGCGCTGATGTATGACTGGCGCGGTCAGGTTGCCGAGGCTACCGGCGCCAACGTGTTCTTCGTCAAGGACGGCAAGATCCACACGCCGAAACCCGACTGCTTCCTCGACGGCATCACCCGGCGCACCGTGATCGACCTGGCCAAACGGCGCGGCTACGAGGTGATCGAGCGCGCGATCATGCCGGAGGAACTGGGCGGCTTCGAGCAGTGCTTCCTCACCGGCACCGCCGCCGAGGTGACGCCGGTTTCGGAGATCGGGCCCTATCGCTTCACCGTCGGCGAGATCGCCCGGACGCTGATGAACGACTACACCGACGAGGTGACGCCGAAGCAGGCCATCGCGGCCGAGTAGGTCGCGGCCTGCCACGCTTTGCGCTTTCCCCGTTGACGGGGAGAGGGGCGTGGCGGGCGGAGCGTCAGGTCAGGAAGGGATTGGTGCGGCGCTCGTCGCCGAAGCGGCCGCCGGGGCCGTGGCCGCAGATGAAGCCGACATCGTCGCCGAGCGGCAGCAGCTTTTCCTTGATCGAGCGGATGAGCGCGGCATGGTCGCCGCCCGGCAGGTCGGTGCGGCCGATCGAGCCGGCGAACAGCACGTCGCCCACATGCGCGAAGCGGGCGGCGCGGTCGTAGAAAACGACATGGCCCGGCGCGTGGCCCGGGCAATGCAGCACCTCGAACACATGTTCGCCGAAGGAGACCGTGTCGCCTTCCTGCAGGAAGCGGTCGGGCACGCAATCGCGGACATCGCCCGCCAGCCCGAACATGCGGGCCTGGCTGGCGAGGTTGGCGAGCAGCGCGCGGTCGGCCTCGTGCGGGCCGACGATATCGACGCCCAGCGCCTCTTTCAGTTCCATCGCACCGCCGGCATGGTCGATGTGGCCGTGGGTGATCCAGATTTCGCCGACGGCGAGATCGTTCTGGCGGATCGCGCCGAGTATGGCATCGACGTCACCGCCGGGATCGACGACGACGCCCTGGCGGGTCTCTTCGTCGAACAGGATCGTGCAGTTCTGCTGGAACGGGGTGACCGGGACTATGCCCGCCCTGAGCTGGCCCACCGGCGTCTCCTCATGCTGGAGCCCCGAGATAGGGGCAGCGGAGGCCGGCGTCCAGCCCCTGGCGGGCAACTGCGGCGGGCGGGCATGTCTCCCGGGCCGCCCATGCGCGGCCCGGGAGAAGGCAGGAATGCCGGCGACTACTCGACCACGCAGAACCGCTCGACGCCGGGGCGCAGCGTGTAGGTGCCGCTGGACGGATCGAAGCTGCGGTAGGTGCGCGTGCACCAGCGGTACCATTCCGGGCTCCAGGGCTGGTAGGCGCCGTCGCGGTAGCTGTCGTCATAGCCGCCATGGTAGCGCGGCGCGGGCGGGAAATCGCGGGCCGGCTGCGGGCGGGGATGGCGGTAGGGGTTGCGGTAGACCGGCTCGGGCCGGGCGGTGGCCGCGCCGGCGGCGATGGCGCCCACGGCCAGGCCGATGATGCCGGCGGCGATCAGCGGGCCGGCGTCGTTGTTCTGCTGCACCACGACGGGCCGGCGGTCATGGCGCCAGCGCTCTCCGGCCTGCGCGAGCGGCATGGAGGCGAGGGTGGTGGCGGCGACGGCGACGGAAAGGACGGCGTGCTTGACGAAGCGGTTCATGGTCTTGCTCCTTGGCCGCTGCCCGGGATGGGCACCGCGGTTTCGGGGCAAGAAATAGGAGCCGCAGGCTGAACCGCGCCTGAACGCCATGTTCAGCCGCGGTTGGAGGCGACGGCGCGCGTCAGACGACCGAGAGGTTGACCGCCTTGGGGCCCTTGCCGCGCTTGTCGGGCTCGGTGTCGAAGGTCACCTTCTGGCCATCCTCGAGGCCAGGCAGGCCCGAGGACTGCACGGCGGAAATGTGCACGAAGACGTCCTTCTCGCCGTCATCCGGCTTGATGAAGCCGAAACCCTTGGCGTGGTTGAAGAATTTCACCGTTCCCGTTTGCGGCATGGGATAGCTCCTTGTCTCCCATATTGCACTTCCAGCGCGACTGCCCGGCCGCGCACAGCCCGTCGTTCACTTGGGGGAGAAGAAACAGTTGGCACGCGCAGGGGGATGAGCCTGGCCCTCTTGTTGATGCACCTGCCGCCGCGGGCCTATCGTGGCGATGTCCCGAGGTCATGCTATTCCAGTCTCCGGGCCCTCAAATGCCCGTACGGAAACTTTGTCCCCCATTTTTTCCACAGGGGCAAGCGAAAGTTTCTTGACCGAATCAGCAGATCGTGCCGGCAGCGCCGACGGCGCTCCGGAACCCATGCACGGGCAAACTCTGCACCGCGGCGTCGCGGCCCGCAAATGACGATAGATGTCCAATTTCGCCGGATGCGTGATGGCAGATGGTGCCGGCATCACCGGCGGCGGCGCCCGCCTACGCCACGGCCTGAGGCCGTGCAGAAAGGCAAAAGGCCGCCGGGCGCTGCCGCCGGCGGCCTTCGAAAATGCTGCGGATGGGGCTATCAGCCGGCGCGCAGGTTGACCGCCTTCGGGCCCTTGCCCATGCGGTCCGGCTCGACGTCGAAGGTGACCTTCTGGCCGTCGACCAGGGTGCGCAGGCCGGAAGCCTCGACTGCGGAGATGTGGACGAACACGTCCTTGGCGCCGCCGTCAGGCGTGATGAAGCCGAAGCCTTTGGTGGTGTTGAAGAACTTTACGGTCCCGGTCTGGGCCATGGGGGGAAACTCCTTTTCCCATTTTCAAGTGTTAGACTGCGCAGTTGCACAGGAGGCTGTCGTCGAGAGTTAGCGATCGGGGAAAGGCGTCCAATAGGCTCCAGTCTCCGGGCCCGCAAATGCCCGAACTTCTATCGCGTAGCACAAAAAGGATTGCGCTGCTAGGAGGAGCGCGCGCGGAGGCGCTTGCGTCGGCGGCGCCCTCATGTTGCCATGTGCGGCAGGCAGGGATGCCTTTCAGGGTTTCCCAGGATCGGGCGCGGTCGGCGCGCCGGGGAAGGCGCCGGGATGGCGATGGGGCCAGGCGGGAAGGCAGGGAGCTGGGCCACGGCAGCCGTTGCACGCTGCATGGCGCGCGGCATGGCGCGGGCGTTGGCGGCGCTGCCGTTCACGGGGCTGGCGGTCATCGGGCTCGCGGTCATGGCGCTGGCCGCGATCCTGCACACCGGCGGCGACGCCGCCCGCGCTGAAAGCCAGTCCGTAACCGGCGTGGCGCTGGTCATCGGCCAGTCCGACTACCGGCAACTGGCGAAACTCCCCAATCCGCAGAACGATGCCACGGCGGTCGACAGGCTGCTGTCGGACCTCGGCTTCGAGGTGGCGAGCGTTTCCAATGCCGACGGCAGGAAGCTGCGCCGCGCGCTCGAACGCTTCGTGGAAGACGCGGCCGAGGCGGACGTAGCGCTGCTCTACTATTCAGGCCATGGCATAGAGGCCGGCGGCGAGAACTTCCTGGTGCCGGTCGACGCCGACATCTCCGCCCTCGACGACGCCGGCGAGCGGCTGGTGCCGCTGTCGCGGCTGCTGGGCGAGTTGCAGAAGGTGGTGCCGGTCACGATCGTGCTGCTCGACGCGTGCCGGGACAACCCGTTCCCGCCCGGCGCGACGGTGCAGGTGGAGGCGGGCGCCGAGCCGGTGCAGATGGGCACGGCGGGGCTTTCGGCGCCGCGTGGCGCTTCGGCGCTTTCCCCGCGCACCAGTGCAGCACCGGCCGGCAGCCTCGGCGCGGTCATCGGCTATGCGGCGGCGCCGGGAAGCGTGGCGCTCGACGGTGAGCCCGGCGGCAACAGCCCCTACGCGGCGGCGCTGCTGAAGCATCTCGCGGCAGGCGGCTATCCGTTCGGCGACGTGATGACCATGGTGTCGGAGGAGGTGTGGCTGAAGACGCGCGCCGCGCAGACGCCGTGGACCAACACCAGCCTGCGGCGGCAGCTCTGGTTCGGCGGCACCGAGAAGGAGCCGGAGGGCGACGAGGCTGCGATCCGCGGCGAGCGGCGCGGGCTGCTGCTGCGCATCGCCACGCTGGGGGAGAGCGAGCGCCAGCAGGTGGCCTCGCGGGCGGCGGAGGGCGGCGTGCCGATGGATGCGCTGTTCGCCATGCTGTCGGCGGTGGGATCGGAGGTGCCGGAGGACCCGCAGCAGTTTGACCGGCTGCTGCGCGAGCAGGCCGACCGCTTGCGGTCCATCCTGTCGGAGCGCGCCGCGCTGCAGACCAGCGATCCCGAGATCGGGCGGCTGGCCGCGCTGGCCGACACGGCGGTGGCCGAGGGTGCGCTGAAGGCGGCGATCGAGCTCAACGAGCGCGCCAAGCAGCGCGTGCAGGCGCTGTCGGGGCGGGTGGACGACGCCGAGGCGCAGATCGCGCAGCGGCGCACCGAGTTTGCCGCGGTCTACGCCAAGAGCGCGCAGACCTATGCGCTGGCTTATGACTACGAGGCCGCGGCGCGCGACTTCGCTGCCGCCTACGAGCAGGTGGAGCGCTGGAACCCGGACGTGGCCTGGCGCTACAAGGCGTCGGAGGCCGAGGCGCTGAACCAGCATGGCCACTACCGCGCCGACGCGGCCGCCACCGACAGGTCGGTCGAGGCGTTCGGGGTAGCGCTGTCGCTGGCGCCGAAGGACAAGCGGCCGCAGGCGTGGGCGGAGGTGCAGTCCGGGCTCGGCCTGGCGCTGTGGACGCAGGGCGACCGGCGGGGCGACAAGACGACACTGCTGGCGGCGATCGATGCGCTGCGGGCCGCGCTGACCGTGCAGAGCCGGGAAGCCACGCCGCAACAGTGGGCGACCACGCAGGGGACGCTGGGCGCCGTGCTGATGACCGTAGGGTCGCAGGAGGAGGGCACCGCGCGGCTGGAGGAAGCGCGCGCGGCGCTGCAGGCGGGGCTGGAAGTGTTCACCCGCGCCGAGACGCCGCGCGAATGGGCGCGCCTGCAGAACCGGCTGGGCGGCGCGCTGCTGGCATTGGGGCTGCGCCAGCCCGGCACGGAGCTGATCAGGCAGGGGCTGGCTGCGTTCGAAGCCTCGCTGGCGGAGCGTCCGCGCCAGAGCGTGCCTTTCGACTGGGCGCAGTCGAGCAACAATCTGGCGCTCGCCTACTCGACGCTGGCGCAGCGCGAGGGGCGCCCGGACTATCTGGACAAGGCAGTCGAGTTCCACAGGCTGGCGCTGGAGGTGCAGACGCGCGAGCGCACGCCGCTGCTGTGGGCGGAAGGCGAGGCGAATCTGGGTGCGCTCTACTGGCAGCAGGCGCAGTACGTTGCCGGCTGGGAGAAGCCGGCGGCGGCGGCCGCTTCGTTCCGCGCCGCGCTCGAAGTGGTGCCGCGCGAGCTGTCGCCGCTGCGCTGGGCGGCGCTGCAGGACAATCTGGGCCTGGCGCTGAAGATGATCGGCGAGCGGCGAAGCGACGAGGTGGCCGTCGAAGAGGCGATCGCGGCCTTCGAGGTGGCGCTGGCGGAGCGGCGGCGCGACCGGGTGCCCTTCCAGTGGGCGTCGACCAGCACCAACCTCGCCAACGGCTATTTCTCGCTGGGCACCTATCGCCGCGACGCGGCGATGCTGGAGCAGGCGGTGGCGCTGTACCGCGACGTGCTGACGGTGAACCGGCGCGACAGCATCCCGCTGGAGTGGGCACGCACGACCAACAATATGGGCCTGGTGCTGCATGCGCTGGGCACGCTGGAGAATAGCGCGGAGCGGCTGGACGAGGCGGCGGCCACTTTTCGCCTTTCACTGGAGGAGAACTGGCGGGACCGGGTGCCGCTGGACTGGGGGCTGACGCAGTACAATCTGGCGCGGGTGCTGCTGGACCTCGGCCGCCACCGCTCGGATCGCGAGAAGCTGGCGCAGGCCGGGGAGGCCGTGCGCGGCGCACGCGAGGCCTATCTCGGCGCCGGGGTCACCGACTTCGCCTCCGCCTTCGACAACCTCGAATTCGAGATCCAGCTGACCGACCTGCGGATCCAGGTGGACGAGAAGGTGAAGGCCGCGGGCCAGCCGGCAGAGGAATAGACGGCGGGCCGCGCCGGGTTGCGGGCGCGTGCCGCGGCATGCGACAATGCCGCCACGCACGCGGCCGTCCGGGCCGCCAGCCGGAGTGACCTCCGATGAGCGACATCACGAACAAACCACGCACCGGGACGAAGCCGAAGACCGAGCGGCCGAAGCTGCACAAGGTCATCCTCGTCAACGACGATTTCACGCCGCGCGAATTCGTCGTGCGCGTGCTCAAGGCCGAGTTCCGCATGAGCGAGGACCAGGCGCACAAGGTGATGATCACCGCGCACCGGCGCGGCGTCTGCGTGGTGGCGGTGTTCACGCGCGACGTCGCCGAGACGAAGGCAACGCGCGCGACGGACGCCGGCAAGGCGGCGGGCTTTCCGCTGCTGTTCACCACCGAGCCGGAGGAGTAGGCACGGTGTCGCGTCGGGCGCCCGCGCAGCAGCACTCTCCGAGCATTGCCGTGCGGGTGACACAGCACTTTTCTCCGCGCGACGGAGCGTGCCCGGGAACCGATCCGCGCGTCGCGCGTTTGTTACGGCTTCTGTGCATACCGGGCGGGTCCTTGCATTGACGAGTTCAGATAACCGGCGCCGCACGGCGTCGCTGCCGGTCAGGGTGTATCTCGTCGCCTTCGCGGTCGCGGTTGCGATCCCCATCCTGGTTTTCGCCGGCTTCCTGCTGATGCGCTATGCCGACGCGGAGCGCGCCGACTTCGAGCGGTTGGCGGAGCGGACCGCCCGCCAGGCGGCGCAGCTGGTCGACGGCGATCTTTCGAGCCTGCTCAGCGGCATATCGGGGCTGGCCGCCTCGTCCAACCTGGCCAATGGCGACCTCGCCGCCTTCTACGACGAGGCCATCCGCTACTCCGGCGGCCGCGACGAGCTCGTGGTGCTGCGGGAATATGCGCCGCGGCAGCTTGTCAACACGCAGCGCCCTTTCGGGACCGAGCTTCCGCCGGCGCGACCCATCCCGCCGGAAGAGGAGGCGATATACCGCGCCGGGAAGCCGCATATCAGCAGCGTGTATCTGAGCACCATCTCGGGCGAGCCGCGCGTGTCGATCGTGCTGCCGGTGGTTTCGTCGGGGCGCGACCTGCTGTTGGCGGTAACGGTGCCCACGACCCGCATCCGCGACGTGGTCAAGGATGCGGCGCCGCAGGGCTGGATCATCGGCATCGGCGACCAGGCCAACCAGTATGTGACGCGATCCGAGCGGCACGACGAGGTGAGCGGCAAGCCGGCGCTCAGCCAGTATGTGGCGATGGCCGACGGCAAGTCGGGCTCGTTCATCGCACGCGGCCTCGACGGCGCGCAGGTGCTGGCGGGCTATTACCGGTCCGACTTTTCCGGATGGCTCTACGCCGCCAACATCCCGCTCGCCGTGGTGCAGGCGCCGCTGTTCTACACGCTGATGTGGATCGGCCTTTTCGGCGTGCTGTCGGTGGCGCTTTCGGTGTTGCTGGCGCTGTGGCTGGGTGCACGCTTCAACACGCAGACACAGGCGCTGGTGGAGCGGGCGCGGGCGCTGGGCAACAAGGAGCCGCTGTCGGCGCCTTCGGGCTCGCTGCGCGAATTCGAGGTGATCGCCGATGCTTTTGCCGCCGCCGACGAGACGCTGCGCCGGCGCGGGCGCGAGCTGGAGGCGGTGCTGTCGACCGTGCCGGCGGCGGTGTGGTTCACCTACGATCCGGTGGTGGGGCGGGTTTCGCGCAACCGCTACGCCGCCACCCTGATGCGGCTGCCGGCCGGCGACCGCATCGCGCTGGACGTCACCACCGGGGTTCCGCAGAACCTGACGATGCGAAAGGGCCCGCGGCACCTGCGGCCGGAGGAACTGCCGCTGCAGCGCGCGCTGGCCGGCGAGCAGGTGACCGACGACGAATATGTGTTCGACCACGAGGACGGCACCTTCAGCGTGGTGCTGATCTCGGCGCAGGCGATCAGGGACGGCGCCGGCGCCATCGTCGGCGCCGTGGCGGTGGGCCTGGACATCACCGAACGCAAGCGCAGCGAGGAACAGCGCCGGCTGCTGGTCAACGAGCTGAACCACCGGGTCAAGAACACGCTGGCCATCGTGCAGTCGATCGTGCTGCAGACGCTGCGCGCCTCGACGAACCCGGTGGAAGTGCGCGACGCGCTGCAGAGCCGCCTGGTGGCGCTGTCGAGCGCACATGACGTGCTGAACCGCGAGAGCTGGGAAGGCGCCGAACTGAGCGCCGTGGTGGCCGCGGCGCTCGATGCGCACGGCGTCGATGGCAGGGTGCGGGCCGCGGGTCCGGCCGTCTGGCTGCCGCCTTCCTTCGCCATGTCGATGACGCTGATCCTGCACGAGCTGGCGACCAACGCCGCGAAATACGGCGCGCTGGGCAAGGACGGCGGCAGCGTCGACCTGACGTGGACGGCGCAGCGGGCGGGCGACAGCGCGCTGCATCTGACCATACGCTGGGCGGAGCGGGACGGCCCGCCGGTGGAGGAGCCGCGGCGGCGCGGCTTCGGCTCGCGGCTCATTGCGCGGCTGATGACTGCGGAGCAGGACGGCAGCTCGGTGATCGACTATGCAGCCGGCGGCGTGACGTGCATACTCAACGCCACGATACCGACGCGGTCGGCGGCGGAGGAACCGCCGGCGGGAGAGACCGGGGACCGATGACCGGGGAAGGCAAGCAGGGGCGGACGGAAGCGGGCGGCCGGCTGCGCGCGCTGCTGGTCGAAGACGAGCCGCTGGTCGCCCTGATGATCGAGGACATGCTGGAAGATCTGGGCGTCGAGGTGGCGCGCTCGGCCGCGACGCTGGCCGACGCGATGGCGGCGGTCGAGGCCGAGATCGACTTCGCGCTGCTGGACATCAACCTCAAGGGCGAGCGCAGTTTTCCCGCCGCCGAAGAGCTGCGGCGGCGGGGCAAGCCGTTCCTGTTCGTCACCGGCTACGGGACGCTCGGCACGCACGGCACCGATTTCGAGGTGACGGTGCTGCAGAAGCCCTTCACCATCGCCGACCTGCGGAGCGCGCTGTCACGCGTGGTGCCCGACTTCGAATAGGGCGCCGCAGTGGCCGGCTGCACTCATGCGCGGCCGATTTCGATGAACGGGCGGAAGCCGCCGAAGATCATGCGCTTGCCGTCGAAGGGAGCGTCATCCATGCTGCCCTTCATCCGGGGATCGGCCATGACCTTGCCGTTGACCTCGTCGCGGTGCTCGCGCGACCGGTAGACGATCCAGGCGAACACCACCGTCTCGTCTTCCTTCGCCTGCACGGCGCGCGGAAACGACGTCAACTCGCCATAGGGCACGTCGTCGGCCAGGCATTCGACATAGGCGAGCGCGCCGTGGTCGGTCCACACCTCGCTGCCGAGCTGCGCCATCTTTTTGTAGGCCTCGATCTTTGCCGTCGGCACGGCCACGATGAATCCGTCTACGTAGGACATGGGAATCTCCGTCTGGTTCGTTGCACCAACCAAGGAACGAACGGTCGCGCCGCAATCCGACATGAGCGGGGGGAAATCGTTGCCCGCCAGGCAACCGCCACACCAGGCGGCGCGCAGCCGAGGTTGAGCTCACGGCTGGATTTGCTATGAAGCGGCGCCCAGTCAACGGAAACGCCCGATGTCTCAGCTACCAGTCATGATTGCCGGCGGCGGCATTGGGGGGCTCGCGATGGCCCTGACGCTGCACCAGATCGGCGTGCCGTGCATCGTGTTCGAATCCGTGCGCGAGCCGCGCCCGCTCGGCGTCGGCATCAACCTGCAGCCCAACGCGGTGCGCGAATTCTACGACATGGGCATCGGCGCCGACGATCTGGACCGCATCGGGCTGCCGGCCCGCGAATGGGCGCTGGTGGGCCTCAACGGCAACGATATCTATTCGGAGGTGCGGGGCCTGGAAGCCGGCTACAACTGGCCGCAGTACGCGGTGCATCGCGGCCGGCTGCAGATGATGCTGCTGGACAAGGTGCGCGAACGTCTGGGGCCCGGCGCGGTGCGAACCGGCACGCGGGTGAGCGGCTACCGAAACGAGGCGGACGGGACGGTGACGGCGCTGCTGCGCGCCGCAGACGGCTCGGCCAGCGAATGCAGGGGCGCGCTGCTGATCGGCGCCGACGGGCTGCACTCGGCAGTGCGGGCGCAGATGCATCCGCAGCAGCCGCCGATCCACTGGGGCGGCGCAATCATGTGGCGCGGCACCAGCCCCGGCGTGCCGATCCGCTCCGGCGCGTCGTTCGTGGGGCTGGGCACGCATCGCCACCGGCTGGTCTTCTACCCGATCTCGCCGCCCGATCCGGCCACCGGGCTCGCCACCATCAACTGGATCGCGGAGGTGACGGTCGACAGTTCGGGCGGCCGCGACGACGACAGCTGGTTCAAGGCGGTGCGGATCGAGGATTTCATCCACCATTTCGAGGACTGGTCCTACGACTGGCTGGACGTTCCGGCGCTGCTGCGCGGGGCAGAGGTCGCCTACGAGAACCCGATGATCGACCGCGACCCGGTGCCGACCTGGCATGATGGCGGGGTGATCCTGATCGGCGACGCCGCGCACGCCATGTATCCGACCGGATCGAACGGGGCGAGCCAGGCGGTGATGGATGCGCGCATACTCGGCGCGATCATGGTGGAGCACGGCGTGAGCCGCGAAAGCCTGCGGCTGTTCGACGAGAGGATGTGCGGGCCGATCTCGCAGCTCATCCTGCGCAACCGGGGTGCGGGGCCTTTCGGCCTGCTCAATCTGGTCGACGAGCGCTGCGGCGGCGCGTTCGACAATATCGACGACATCATCCCGCCTGCCGAGCGGACCGAGTTCATGGCCGGCTACAAGGCCGCGGCGGGGTTCGCGATCGACCGGCTCAACAATTCGCCGCCGACGATCGCGCATGGCGCGCGGGTGGAGATGGCCGTCGCGTAAGCAGCGGCGCAGGGGCGGTCAGGCCGGGTAGGCGGCCGCCACCATGGCGACGATGGCCGCGCGAACGCGCTGCCAGTCTGCTTCGGTGGCAAGCGGCAGGCCCGAGAACTGACCCGCCGCCGCGCCGGCCAGAACGAGATGCAGGATGGCCGCCAGCACCATCGCGTTCGCGGCCTGCACGTCGACGCCGGGCGGCGGCACCAGCGCTCCACGGCTCTCGGCGACCCATCTGGACATCGCCCGCGACCGGGCGAGGGTGAGCCGCCGGACCAGATCCGACGGTTCCGCTATCTCCCACACCATGATCTTCTGCATCAGCGGATCGGCGCGCAGCGTGTCGAGGAAGCCGAGCATCATGCGTTCGGCGAAGTCGCGGTAGGTTGCCGGCAGGTCGCCCGCCGGGGGCGGGACGAGGGAGCGTTTCCATGTTTCGGCGATGCCTTCGCCGACGGCCTCCACGAGACCGTCGAGGCCACCGAAATAGCGGTAGATCAGTTGCTTGTCGCAGCCGGCGCGGCGCGCCACGGCATTGATGCCCAAACCCTGGAAGCCGACCTCCGAGAGCACCTCGCGGGCTGCATCGACCAGCGACTGCTCGGTTGCTGCGCGGTCGCGCATGCGGGGCGGCGTCTCGTTCATCGGGTCTCCGAAAGGGCCTGGCCAGCCCACATAGTCACTGTGCGGTGATATTGCAATTTCCGGGGCGCGAGGGGGCAGGCGAGATTCTTCCGAGGCAGGGACTGCAAAATGTCACCGAGTGGTGATATGTGAATGTCACCGAGCGGAGACATTGTGTATCCGCCGCCCCTGGGGAGAACCGTCATGACCGCCGCCACCGCCCATTCCGCCCGCACGCTGGGCGTCGCCACCATCGCATTCGGCATCGCCTTCAACGTTCCGTTCAGCGTGCTCGGCTCGATCTTCGACTATCCCGATGTGCTGCGCCGCCCGGCGGGCGAGGTGCTGGCCATGTTCCACGAGGGTGGCGCGACGCTGATCCTGACCTGGCACAGCTTCGCCCTCGCAGCGCTGGCCTTCGCGCCGCTGGCCATCGGGCTCAGCCTGCGGGGCGAGCGCGTGCGCGACTTCCCGGCGCTGGCGGTCGGGGCAGCCATGGCCGGCAGCATGGCCGGGCTGGCGCAGGCGATCGGCCTGTGGCGCTGGGTGTTCGTGGTGCCGTCGCTCGCCGCAGCCCATGCCGACCCGGCGGCCAGCGAGGCGGCGAGGGTGTCCGCGGAGCTGACCTTCAGCCTGATCAATCTTTACGGCGGCGTGGCCGTGGGCGAGCATATCGGCCAGCTGCTGACGGCGCTATTCATGGGCCTGCTCGCCACGGTGCAGATGCGCGAAGGCAACCGCATTACCGCATCTATCGGCTACGCCGCTGCTGCCGCAATCGTGATCGGTACGAATGAGGGGCTGGCGATCGCGCTCGGCGGCTCTGGCGAGATGTTCGCTCTGGTCACCATCGCCGGCTTCCTGGGGCTGACCGCATGGCTGGTCGCCACCGGGGTGACCATGTTGCGTGGGCGTGCGCCGCTGGCGACAGGCCTGCCGGCGGCGGCCTGAAGCGCGAGGGGAGCGCGGGCCACGGGCGGCACGCGCGCAGGCGCCCGGATACGCCGAGGGGCTGGACGGGGCCGGGGCTAGCGCCCCGGCCTTCCCGTCTTGCGGGAGCGCTTTTCGCGGCGCGTATCGGCGGGGTCCTCGTAGGAGCCAGCGCCGGCGCGGTTGCGGCGGACGATCGCCGAATCGTCGGGCTTGGCCGGCGCGTTGCGCTGCACCGGCTTCTCGGTGCGGCCCACCGTCATCTCGTCCAGCGAATTCTTGCGGAACAGGCTGCCCTTTCCCGAGGGCACGGCATGGTCGCCGCTGGTGCCCATCTCGTCCAGCGTGGGCTTGCGGAAGAGGTTGGGGCGCGATGCCTTCAGCGCCTCGTCGGCGGCGCGCTGCTCGTCGAGCCGGCGGAAACGCTCCTGCTCCTCGGCCGTGCGGTGTCTGGCCACGCCCTTGTTGTGGCGGCCCTTCTCGCGGCCCGAGGCGGGCGACTGCAGCTCCACCTCGCGCGCCAGCGGGTCGTCGGACAGGGCAAGCTCGGTCTCGCGCAGGCGCTTGAGCTCGTCGCGCAGCCGCGCAGCCTTCTCGAAGTCGAGGTCGGCGGCGGCGTTGCGCATCTCCTTCTCGAGATAGTCGAGATGCGCCTTGAGATTGTTGCCGACGAGGTTGTCCTTGCCGTCCCTGGTGAAGGTCGAGATGTCGGCGCGCACATGGTCGCGCTCGTAGACGGAATCGAGGATGTCGCCGATGTTCTTCTTGATGCTTTCCGGCGTGATGCCGTGCTCGAGGTTGTAGGCCGCCTGCTTCTCGCGCCGGCGGTTGGTCTCGGCAATCGCCCGCTCCATCGAGCCGGTGATCTGGTCGGCGTAGAGGATGACCTTGCCGTCGACATTGCGGGCGGCGCGGCCGATGGTCTGGATCAGCGACGTCTCGGAACGCAGGAAGCCTTCCTTGTCGGCGTCGAGGATGGCGACGAAGCCGCATTCGGGGATGTCGAGGCCCTCGCGCAGCAGGTTGATGCCCACCAGCACGTCGAACGCGCCCAGCCGCAGGTCGCGCAGGATCTCGATGCGCTCCAGCGTGTCGATGTCGGAATGCATGTAGCGCACGCGCACGCCCTGCTCGTGCAGATATTCGGTCAGGTCCTCGGCCATGCGCTTGGTCAGCACCGTCACCAGGGTGCGGTAGCCCTTGGCGGTGGTCTGCCTGATCTCGTCCAGCGCATCGTCGACCTGCGACTTGGCCGGCCGCACCTCGACCGGAGGGTCGATCAGGCCCGTTGGGCGGATGACCTGCTCGGCGAACACGCCGCCGGCCTGCTCCATCTCCCACGAGCCGGGGGTGGCCGACACGCCGATGGTGAGCGGGCGCATCGCGTCCCACTCCTCGAAGCGCAGCGGGCGGTTGTCCATGCAGGAGGGCAGGCGGAAGCCGTATTCGGCCAGCGTCGCCTTGCGGCGGAAGTCGCCGCGATACATGCCCCCGATCTGCGGCACGGTGACGTGGCTTTCGTCGATGAAGACGATGGCGTTGTCGGGGATGTATTCGAACAGGGTGGGCGGCGGCTCGCCGGGGTTTCGGCCGGTGAGATAGCGCGAATAGTTCTCGATGCCGGCGCAGGAGCCCGTCGCCTCCAGCATCTCCAGGTCGAAGCGGGTGCGCTGCTCCAGCCGCTGCGCCTCCAGCAGGCGGCCCGCGCGCTCCAGTTCGACAAGGCGGAATTTCAGCTCTTCCTTGATCGACTTGATCGCCTGCGCGAGCGTCGGCTTCGGCGTCACATAGTGCGAGTTGGCGTAGATCTTCACCGACTTCAGGTCGGCGGTCTTGTGGCCGGTCAGCGGGTCGAACTCGGTGATCTGCTCGATCTCGTCGCCGAACAGGGAAATGCGCCAGGCGCGGTCCTCAAGGTGGGCGGGGAAGATCTCGATCGTGTCGCCGCGCACGCGGAAGGAGCCGCGCACGAAATTGATGTCCTGGCGCTTGTATTGCTGCGCCACGAGGTCAGCCAGCAGCGCCCGCTGGTCGAGCCGGTCGCCGACCTGCATCTGGAACGTCATCGCCGTGTAGGTCTCGACCGAGCCGATACCGTAGATGCAGGACACCGACGCCACGATGACCACGTCGTCGCGCTCCAGCAGCGAACGCGTGGCCGAGTGGCGCATGCGGTCGATCTGCTCGTTGATGGAGGATTCCTTCTCGATATAGGTGTCCGAGCGCGGAACGTAGGCCTCGGGCTGGTAGTAGTCGTAGTAGGAGACGAAATACTCGACCGCGTTGTTGGGGAAGAAGCTCTTGAACTCGCCGTAGAGCTGGGCCGCCAGCGTCTTGTTGGGCGCGAGGATGAGGGCCGGACGCTGCGTCTCCTCGATCACCTTCGCCATGGTGAATGTCTTGCCGGAACCGGTGACGCCGAGCAGCACCTGCGTGCGGTCGTGGCGGCTGACGCCCTCGACCAGATCGGCGATCGCCGTCGGCTGGTCGCCCGACGGTACGAAGGGCGTTTCCATCCGGAGCTGGATGCCGCCTTCGGATTTTTCGGGTCGCGAGGGGCGGTGCGGCACCCAGGCTTCGCGCTTGACGTTGGGGTCGCCGCCCTCGATCAGCTTTGAAAGGGCCGCGACGGTGGCGGTGACGCCGGACGAATTCAGCGTCTCCGCGTCCTCCAGCGCGATGTCCATGCCGGCGACCGGGTTGAGGCCGGCTGCCGCGCGCTCGCGCGGGCTGGCCGCGCCGCCCATGGAGGTGCCGCGCGCGGTCCGCGTGGGTGCGGCCGACCGTTCCGGGATGCGCTTCTTCGCGCTCGCGCTGCCGCCGCTTCGCGGCTCGCTCCGCGAGGGCGCGTCATCGGGCGCGACGGCCGGTCGGCCTTGCCTCGCTCCGCTCTGACTGCCTTCCCGCTCGGCCTCGCGCTCGATCTGCTCCGCCCAGCCCGATACCGGGCCGGCCAGCGGCACGCCCTCCAGCGGGGCCTGCGGCGGCTCGCCGAAGCCGACGGGGTGCAGCGGCTCGGACGCGTCCAGGAAATCGGTGATCATGGTCTTGCGGGCGCGCCCGCGCGGCGCCTCGGCGCGGCGCTCGGCGTCATCCGTTCGCACGGGCTTTTTGTCGGGTGATCTGGCCATGCCCGGAATATGGGCGGAGTCCATGGCGATGGAAAGGCCGGGCGGGGAAAAAGGGGTAGGCGCCAGCCCGCTTGCTGACAGCAGGTTGTCAGGAGCGGCCGGCTTGCGATCGCTGCATCAGTTGGTGTTGGTGCAATCCTTCAGCGCCTCGTCGAGCACGGCGCGCGAGCCTTCGAGCGGGAAGGTGGCGAAGGTCTCGAAGGCCGAGCCGTCGGCTGCCTTGGCGTCGGTGATGTCGAAGCCGAGCGTCACGGTGGTTCCCGCCCTCAGCGCCTCGATGAAGCCGATCGGGACCGGGGCAAGGTAGCTGTTGGCCTTGGACCCCTCGGCGAACAGGACGACGGCGGCGCCGGAGCCCGCGGCCGCGAGCGGGAAGGCGCTGGAGTCGACCTGCGCGCGGACCTTGCCGGGCAGGTAGAAATACTCCGCAGGCACATCGCCGGTGTCGGGCATGACCGGGCCGCCGCGCGAATAGACCTCGACCTGGAACGGATCGCCGCACAGCAGCGCCAGAACCTCGATCGTGCTGTTGGTGGCAGACGGTTCGACGATCGCGACCCCCTCGTCCAGCCGCCATTCGGCATGGGCGACGGCGGGCGCGAACGCAGGCGACAGCAGGGTCAGGGCAGCTAGCAGCTTCTTCATGGGCGCGGATACTGCCTTCGCCGCCGCTTGGGAGCAAGAGCGCGGGCGCAGGCGGCGGTGGAAAGGCTGCTGACGCCATGCCGTCAGGAGCGGTGGGGTAGGTGCGCACTATACAGGGGAGATGGCGATGACGGGTAACGCAGGCGACGTACGAAGCTCGGTGGTGGAGCTCAGGCAATACACGCTGCATCCGGGCCAAACCGATACGCTGATCGAGCTCTTCGACCGCGAATTCCTGGAGAGCCAGGAGGCGTGCGGCATGTCGGTCATCGGCCAGTTCCGCGATCTCGACCGGCGCGACCGCTTCGTCTGGCTACGCGGCTTCGAGGACATGCAGAGCCGCGCCGAGGCGCTGGGCGCCTTCTATGGCGGGCCGGCATGGGCCGCGCACCGCGACTCCGCCAACGCGACAATGATTGACTTCGACGACGTGCTGCTGCTGAAACCCACGCGCGCGGGTGCTGGCTTCCGGCTTCGGGTAGGCGACCGGCCGCCCCAGGGGGCTGCGGAGCGCGCAGGCGGGATGATCGCGGCGACGATCGTGCCACTGGCCGCCGGCGCCGCGGCGGACTTCGCGGAGCTGTTCGAGACGAGGCTGCGTCCGGCGATGGCGGAGGCCGGAGCGGACGTGCTCGCAAGCTTCGTCACCGACAACTCGCCCAACAGCTATCCGCGGCTGCCGCTGCGCGCCGACGCCACGGTGGCGGTGTGGTTCACCGCGCATGCGGACGAGGCCGCGCACCGCGACCATCAGAGCCGGCTGGGCGACCTGGCCTCCTGGCGGGAGGGCGAGGCCGCGGCCGCCCGGCTGATGGCGGGCGACCGGCACACGCTGCGGCTTCAGCCCACGCGGCGTTCGCTGCTGCGTGCCGCTGGCGCCACCAGCCGGCGGTAGAGATGCCAGGTGGCGTGGCCGAGAATTGGCACGACCACCACCAGGCCGACAAAGACCGGCAGGCTGCCGAGCAGCAGCAGTGCCGCCACAATGAGGCCCCAGGCGGCGATCTCGACCGGATTGGCCATGGCGGCGCGCCACGAGGTCTGCACTGCCGCCCATGCCCCGACATCGCGATCGAGCATCAGCGGGAAGGCGACGACGCTGGTGCACAGCGAGACGACCGCGAAGACCAGGCCGACGGCGTTTCCGACGACGATGAGCGTCCAGCCTTGGCTGGTGCCGAAGAGCGCCTGCGCGAACGCCTCGACCGAGGCCGGCGCCTCGGGCCCGATGAGCGCCGCATAGAGGTCCTGCGCTACGAGCAGCCAGGCGATGAACACCGCCAGCAGCAGGGCGCCGACGGCGGCGATGGAGGGCAGGGCGGGCGAACGGAGTACGGCCAGCGCGTCGCGCCAGCTGACCTCCAGGCCCTGCTCGCGCCGCCGGCTGATCTCATAGAGGCCGATGGCCGCGACCGGGCCGATCAGCGCGAAGCCGGAGGCGAGGGGGAAGAGCAGCGGCAGCGCGTTGGCGCCCGAGGTCCAGGTGGCGAGCACGATGCCGACGATGGGATAGAGGATGCCGATGAAGAGGATGTGCGTGGGCTTCTCCATGAAATCCTCGAACCCCGCGCGCAGCGCTTCGGACAGGTCTGCCATGGAGATGCGGCGGATGTCTGGGTGTTCGACGGCGCCGCCGGCGCCGGCATAGACGTGAAACGCGGCCATGAGCATTTCCTCCTCGTTGTGCGAAGGGGCTCAGGCCGGGCGTCGCAGGGGAGCGCGTCGCGCGGACCCTCGCCCCCCAGCAAGCGGAAAGAGTAGCACGGCTGCGCCGCGCCGCGAAGTCACGAGCCGGTGTAGCCAGTCCCCTTGCGCACCGGCGCATTTCGCGATTTGCTTCCGGCGGCGGACAGGCAGGCCTGTCGCGCCGCGACCCGCGGGCAGGAAAGACCGATGGCCTATTGCTTCGCCATCAATGACGCGTCGGTGGAGAAGGGCTTCCGCCGCATCGCGGTGGAGCTTTTGCGGCGGGCGATCGACCAGAGCGACAGGGCGGCTGCCGGCGGCGGGGCGCAGACGCAGGAAACGATCCACGAGCTGCGCAAGCACTGCAAGAAGCTGCGCGGGCTGTTGCGTCTCGTGCGCCCCGGCTTCGCCGGCTATCGCGCGGAAAACGCGGCGGTTCGGGACGCCGCACGCAGGCTTTCACCCGCGCGCGACGCCGAAATACTGGTGGAGACCTTCGACAGGCTGGTGACGCCAGGCAAGCCGGTGGCGGCCGGCGTCGCCGCGGTGCGGCAGCGCCTCGCGGCCCGCTGCGAGGAACTGGCGCGCGGCCAGAACGCGGCAGCCGCCCTCACCGAATTCCGCGACATGATGGCGGAGGCGCGCCAGCGCGCGCGCCGCTGGGAGCTCGAGGCGGGCGGCTTCAAGGCGCTGTCGGGCGGCCTGGAGGAAACGGTGGAGCGCGCCCGCAAGGCTATGCGCGATGCACGCCGCAATGCCAGTCCCTGGGCCAGCCCCGAAGCCTTCCATGAATGGCGCAAGAGCGCCAAGGATCACTGGTATCACGCTCGGCTGCTGACCCCGGTCTTTCCCGAGCTGATGCGACCGCATGCGGCGGTGGCCGAGGAACTGGGAGAAGTGCTTGGCCTGCACCACGATCTGAGCGTGCTGCGCGAGGCGATCGGCGCCGGGCAGGACGACGCGGAAGCGGTCGCCATGCTGAGCGATCTGGCGGCCGCGCGGGAGGCGGAAGCGACCGCGCGCGGCTTCGCGCTGGGCGGCAGGCTGCTTGCGGAGGAGCCCGCCGCGCTGGCGGCTCGCTGGCGCGGCTACTGGAAGGTCTGGTGCGCCGAAGGCGCTGCGCCGTGCCGGCCGGACTGAGACGGGCGGGCGGCTGCATGGGGCGCGAGATCGAGCGGAAATTCCTGGTTGCCGGCGATGGCTGGCGTCAAGGCGTGGTGGCGGCGAAGTCGCTGCGCCAGGGCTATCTGGCGCGAACCGACAGGATCTCGGCACGGGTGCGCGTCGAGGACGACAGATCGGCGACGATGACGCTGAAGAGCGCGCAGCCCGGCATCGCGCGATCGGAATACGAGTATGCGATCCCGGTGGAGGACGCGCTGGAGCTGCTTGAGCTCAGGCAGGGTAAACTGGTCGAGAAGACCCGCCACATCGTCGAGGCTGGCGGCATGCGCTGGGAGGTCGACGTGTTCGCCGGCGAGCTGTCGGGGCTGGTCCTGGCGGAGATCGAGCTGCCGGATACGGACACCCATTTCGAGCGGCCCGATTGGCTTGGCCGCGAGGTGACCCACGAGGCCGGCTACTACAACGCCGCGCTGGCCATGGCGGGACTGCCGGAGAAGCCGCGGTAGCGCGGCCAAAGGAGCACGGAGCAGATGCGTCGATTCATGGCTGCACTCAAGCAGCCGGGCCCCCGACGCGGGACGACGGCAAACGGATCAGCGGTCGCGCCGCAGCTACATACCCATGCCGCCGAGGCCGGCATCCACCAGGTTCAGCGGATGGCGGCGGCCGGTATTGTAAGCCGCGATCACCCGGCGCGCGACGATCTCGCGCGCGGGGCCCCTGGGGATGCCGAGCTCGACGCACACGGCGTCGATCGCGCCCTGCATGCGGGCAAGATCATCCGACGTATAGGCGCCGCTTGGCAGTACAATTCCGTTTCCGTGCGGGATTCTTTCGATTCCCGTCATGTTGGCCTCCCATATTCCCGGGCCAGGCCGGTTCCTCGTTGGCCGCTCAAAGCACGCATCGCGGCTTCCGCAACGATACATCATTCCTTCACTTTCGTATAGGCAGAGGCCGATTCCGCGGGCGGAGCGGCGACCTCGCGATACTGACGGTAATCCAGTGATTAACGCGCCGGCGCGATTTGCAGCGTTTGGCGCGGGCTGGCGGCAAACGGCGGCGAGCTTGGCGCGGACGCCGAATCCTGCGATCTATCGGCGGTCAACGAGGTGAGCGGCCGCAGCCATGAAGCTATCGCGCAGGATGCTGCTTGGCGGGGCCGCGGCGGCGGGCGCGATCGCCTGGGGCGGCGCGTCGCTGGCGCGCATGACGCGTGCACCGTCCGGACCGAAGAGCCTCGGCCGCATCGCCGACATGGACGGCATCGCGCTGGCGCGCCAGCCCTCGGTGTCCACCCCGCCGCATGATCCGGCGCTCGCCTGGTCGCAGAAGGGCGGCACGCTGAACGACGCCAGCGCGCTGTCGCGCACGCCGGTCTACGGCGTGGTGCAGGTGACCAGCCGCGAGCAGGTGGCGCAGGCGCTGGCCTTCGCCCGCGAGAACGGCCTGAAGGTGGCCACCGCGGCGGTGCGGCACTCGATGGGCGGCCATGCGTTCGACAATCATGCGCTGGTGCTCGACATGCGCGGCTTCAACCGCATCGAGGCCGATGCGGAAAGGCGCGTCGTGCGCGTCGAACCGGGCGCGACGTGGCACGACATCCAGAACGTGCTGCACCCGCGCTTCGCGGTGAAGGCGATGCAGTCGACCGACATCTTCTCGGTCGGCGGGTCCATCTCGGTCAACGCGCACGGCATGGACCACCAGGCGGGATCACTGGCCGGTTCGGTGCGGTCGCTCGAGCTGATGCTGGCGGACGGCAGCGTCGTGGTGTGCTCACGCTCGAGCAATGCCGACCTTTTTCGCCACGTCATCGGCGGCTACGGCATGTTCGGCGTGATCCTTTCGGCCGAGCTCGACATCGTCGACAACGCCATCTACCGCACCTCGCGCGAGATCATCGCGTGGGACGATTTCCCGCGCTACTTTGCCGAGCGGATCGCGCCCGATCCGGGGCTCGGCCTGTTCTACGGGCATCTGTCGACCGCGCCCGACACGCTGCTGCGGGAGATGGTGGTCTACCGCTACGACATCGCGGCCGACACCGCGCCGGCCGACCTGCCGCCGCTGGGCGCGCCCGGCATGGTGGGCGTGAAGCGGCTGATCCTGAACCTGTCGAAGCAGGGGGCGTGGTTCCGTGACCTCAAATGGTACGTGGAAAAGACGCTGGAGCCGGAGTTCGAAAGCTGCACCGTGCCGCGCACGGCGGCGATGGGCGAGGCGGAAGCCTGCTTCGTCTCGCGCAACGACCCGATGCACGATTCCGTGCCCTATCTGTTCAACGACCTGCCGGGCGAGACCGACATACTGCACGAATATTTCTTCCCGCGCAGCGAGTATGCAGGCTTCATCGAAGGGGCGCGGGCGGTGCTGGCGAAACACCGCGCCAACCTGCTCAACGCGTCGATCCGGGTGGTGGACGGCGAGGACATCGCGCTTCCCTACGCGACGGAGCCGGCCTTCTCGCTGGTGCTGTACGTGAACCAGCGCACGGACGAAGCGGGCAATGCGGCGATGCGGGCGCTGACGCGCGATCTGATCGACCTGACGATCGCCCATCGCGGCCGCTTCTTCCTGCCTTACCAGCTGCACTATACGGGCCGGCAGCTGCTCGCCAGCTATCCCGAGCTGCCCGCCTTCCTGGAGGCGAAACGGCGCCACGACCCGCAGGAGCTGTTCACGTCGACATTCTACCGCGCGGTGAAGGTGGCCGCGGCGGTGGCCTGATCATTTGCCGGCTTTGCAGGTTCCGCCATCCGGCCGACCATGCTAACGCAGCGCCACATCCTGGCGAGACTTCCATGATACCAGCATACGCCGGCGACTTCCGGCAGACGGCGCGATGAGCGCCACGGTCTTCTTCGCGGTGCTTGCGGCGGCGGCGATGCACGCCGCCTGGAACGCGGTCATCAAGATCCGGCTCGACCGCTTCGCGTCGATATCGCTGATGACGCTGGGCACGGCGGTGGTGTCGCTTCCGCTGGCCCCCTTCGTGGCCTTTCCGGAGGCGGCAACCTGGGGATGGATAGCGCTCTCGCTGGCCCTGCACACCGGCTACAAGTTCTACCTCACCAAGGCCTATGACAATGGCGACATGGCGCAGGCCTATCCGCTCGCGCGCGGCACCGCGCCCCTGCTCACCACGATCGGCGCCGCCTTCCTGCTGCAGGAGATTCCGTCCGCCCTCGCGCTGGCCGGCATCGGGCTGCTCTCGGCCGGCACGTTCCTGATGTCGCTGCGCGGCGGGTCGGTCGGCACGATCGGCCATCGCGCCGCAGGCTTCGCGCTGCTCACCTCGGTGTTCGTCGCCGGCTACACGCTCACCGACGGTATCGGCGCGCGCTCGGCCGAAACCGCGCTCAGCTATGCGGTCTGGCTCTTCATCGCCGACGGCATCTGGTCTTCCATCTTCTGCATCATGCTGCGCGGCCGCGGCGTGGTGCGCGCTGTGCTGCCGGAATGGAAGAGCGGCCTCGGCGCGGGCCTGCTCAGCGCTGTCGCCTATGCCATCGCCATGTGGGCGATGACCAAGGCGCCCATCGCGGCCGTGGCGGCGCTGCGCGAGACGTCGATCCTGTTCGCCATGCTGCTGTCGGTGATGATGATCGGCGAGACGATGACGCGGTGGCGCATCGGCGCTGCGTTGCTGATTGTGGGCGGCGTGGCGGCGCTCCGCTTCGCCTAATAGTCGTAGACATGCTCCAGCTCAGCGCCTGCCGCCTCCAGCGCGGGCAGGGCCTGGTGCAACGCCGCGACGTCGAGCACCAAGCCGATGCGGCGGGTCTCGGGTTCGGCCGGCAGCGGATACGAGAACACAAGCTGGCCGGCCGGCGGCGCTGCGCTCCCGCCATCGACGAGGAAGGTGGCGAAGGTCAGCCTGTTGCCGCCGATCTCCACGAAGCGCAGGCCGCGCCCGACAAGCCGCGGGATCATTTCGGTGAAGACCTGGTAGCGCCGGGTGACGAAGACGGCGCCGTCGTCGCCCAGATCGCGCTCGAGCGTGGTGTCGGGCTCGCCGGCAATCGCCTGCGCGACCGGCCCGGTGGCCCAGACGTGGATGTCGAGCAGGGCCGCTTCCGACGTGGCGGAGAGGCCGGAGGCGATCAGCGCCGCGTAACCCTGCTTGACCGCATAGGCGGCGCCGAAGCCGAGCTTGCGCTCCCACGAGCGGATGGCGGCGCCGCCGCCCGCGGGCTCGACCGCCCACAGGCCGGCGCGCTTCTCGGCATAGGGGAAGCGGTACCACGGAACCTGGTCGAGGAAGGCGGCATATTGGGCGGCGACCTCGGCCTGGTAGCGGTCTTCCGGCACGGGCTCCCAGAAGGAAGCGGCCTCGCTCAGCCGGCCGATCGTGTTTTCGTAGATGGACTGGAGGGCGAGCTCGATCGTGTTGCTGGTGCCGATGACCACCAGCATCAGATGATTGCCGAAATTGAACGAGTAGCCGGAGGAGGCGCGGATCATCAGCGCATAGTCCTGCCAGAAGCGGCCGGCATAGGCCCAGTAGGGAAAGCGCGAGGGAAACTCGCGGTCCACGAAGGCGGTGTATTCGCGCGCGGCATAGACGATCGCCCATTCCGGATAGGTGAGGAAGGTCGACTCCTCGGGCCGGGCGTAGCCGGGTATTTCGCGTTCGAGCGCGGCTGCGACCGTGGGGGAGGGGCCGGCGGTGCTCGGAGCCGGCTGCGTCAGCGCGACCTCATCGGTGGTGAGGAAGCCATATGCCAGCCCGGCGAGCGGGGTGAGGACAACAATGGCGACGAGCGCCAGGATAGCGGACAGAAGCCGGCGCAGCCATTTCCACATGGTTGGGTTTCCGCGCGCTCAGGCCAGGGCCGGCCGTGCCGGGCGCCCCGCCAGCCAGAAGCCGATCACCACCGCTATGCCGCCGATCGCCAGATGCGGCGCATTGGCGAAGAAGCGGACCGGAAGCTCGATGTCGTTGAAGGAGCGGAAGCCGTCGACGAAGATGCCGCCGTCGAGGCAACCGGAGCCGGTGACGAGGCCGAGCAGGCCGTCGAACAGGTAGACCGAGCCGAACAGGCGGAAATAGAAGACCGAGGCGCCATGCGACCAGAACGCCGCGGCGAACGCCCAGACGCCGGAAAAGGCATGCAGCAGGTCGTCGTACCACTGCAGCGAGAACAGGCCGAACAGGTTGCCGTTGGCGTCGTTGAAAGCAGGCACGTAGCCGATGGCGACGACGGCCAGGAACATGACGGCATAGACGATCGCAAGCTTCTGGATGAGCGTCACGGAAAGCTCCCGGTTGTCGGCGCAGCCGCGCGAGAATAGCGCATCCGGAACCGGGATGCATCGACCACGGCGATTTGCGCCCAGGTGATTTTTGCCCCTTGCGGCGAGGCCGGCCGCGGGGAAGACTGCCGGGCTAGGGATGGGGGATGGCGCGGACCATGCGTTTGGGCGTCGTGATGAATCCGGCTGCCGGCGGCGGCAGGATGCGGTATGAGTGGCCGTTCTTCGCAGAGGCGCTGGAGAAGCGCGTCGGTGCATTCGAGCTTCGCCGGACGGCGGGGCCGGGGGACGCGTCGACCATGGCGCTGGAAATGGCGCGCGGCGGCCTCGACATCATCATGGCGGCCGGCGGCGACGGCACGGTCAGCGAGGTGGCGGACGGCATCCTGCGCTTCGCGGCGGAAGGCGGCGCCGCGCCGGCGCTCGCCGTCGCCCCGGTGGGCACGGGCTCGGATTTCGCGGCCGCCTTCGGCATTTCGGGAAGGGCCGACGAGTGCGTGCGGCAGATGGCGGAGAATGCGCCCAGGCGCATCGATGCCGGGCGCATCTCCTTCGTCGGCGACGACGGGCTAACGGTGACGCGCCACTTCGCCTCCATCGCCAGCCTCGGCGTGTCCGGCGTGATCGACCGCGTCATCAACGCCGCCAAGGCCAAGAAGCGCGGCCGCATGTCGGGCAAGGCGCTGTTCTACCTGTTCACCCTGCGCGAATTCATGCGCTACCGGTTCCAAGACGTGCGGGTGGAGGTTGATGACCAGCCGCCGGTGGAGGCGCGCATCCTGCTGGTGGCGGTCGCCAACAACCGGTCCTTCGGCGGCGGCATGATGATCGCGCCGGACGCCGACATGCAGGACGGGCTGCTGGAGGTGGTGATCGTGCGCGGCAAGCCGAGGCTTTCCATGATGCTCGACCTGCGGCTGGTCTACAGCGGCGCGCACAAGGGGCTGGAGGGCTGCACCTTCCTGCGCGGCCGCAGGATCACGGTCACGCCGGTAGGCGAGGCCGCGCGCAACGCGGCGCTGCTCGACATAGACGGCGAATCGCCCGGCCGCATACCCGCCATCTTCGAGGTGCTGCCGGGCGCGCTGACCGTGCGCGGCTGAGCCGCCCGCAAGCGGGCCGGCCGTTTCCGTCCGCTGCGATTCATCAATCCTTGAACGGTCCTAGGGAAACAGCGGCTCCTGGGTCATTTCCAGGTGCAGCGGCTTGCCGCTCCAGGGGTGCGCCTCGCAGACCGCCTCGTCCAGCTCGACGCCCAGCCCCGGCTCCTGCGAGGGGATGATCCAGCCATCCTGCCACTCGATCTTCTTCTTGAGCAGCTTGGTGTGGAAGCCGTCGAAGGTCTTGATCGCTTCGAGGATGAGGAAGTTCGGCAGCGTCGCCGCCACCTGGATGTTGGCGGCCGCGACGATGGGGCCGCAATAACAGTGCGGCGCGATCTGGATGTGGTGCGCCTCGGCCATGGCGGCGATCTTCTTGGTCTCCAATATGCCGCCCGCGCGGCCGACATTGGGCTGGAGTATGCTCGCGGCGCGCTGCTCGATGACGCGCGCAAACTCCCATTTGGTGGTCAGCCGCTCGCCGGTGGCGATCGGAATGGAGGTTCCGCGCGCCACCTGCGCCATCACCTCCGGCATGTCCGGCGGCACCGGCTCCTCGAACCAGAGCGGGTCGTAAGGTTCGATGGCGCGGGCCATGCGCAGGGCGCCTGAAGCGGTGAACTGGCCGTGCGTGCCGAACAGTATGTCGGCCCGGGTGCCGACAGCCTCGCGAATGGCCTTCATCATGCGCGCCGACAGGTCGATGTCGACCAGGCGCGGCTGGTGGCCGTCGAAGACGGTGTACGGGCCGGCGGGGTCGAGCTTCACCGCATTGAAGCCCTGCTCGACATAGAGCGCGGCGCATTCGGCCGCCATGTCGGGGTCGTTGTAGACGTTCTTAGGGCCCACATCCTCGGTGTGGACGCTGCCGGTGTGCGGGTAGAGGTAGGTGTAGGAGCGCAACTTCTCGTGCACCTGCCCGCCGAGCAGCTTGTAGACCGGCTTGCCGGCCTCCTTGCCCACGATGTCCCAGCAGGCCATCTCCAGCGCCGAAACGCAGCCCATCATGGCGAGATCCGGCCGCTGGGTGAAGCCCGAGGAATAGGCGCGGCGGAAGAAGGTCTCGATGTCGTGCGGGTCGCGGCCGACGAGGTGGCGCGCCGCGCAGTCCTCGATCATTGCGGCGGTCACGTCCGGGCCGAAAGTTGCGTTGTAGGCCTCGCCGTAGCCGACCACGCCGGAATCGGTGGTGAGCTTCACGAAGATGAAGTACTTGCCGCCCATGCCCGGCGGCGGGTTGCCCACCACGAAAGTCCTGACGTCGGTGATCTTCATCGCACGCTCCCCGGCGCCAAACTGCAGTCTGTGCGCGCATCATGCAACATTTGCGCCCGGCAGGCGCGCGGCCGCAGCCGCTTTCGCGACATGAGAAGCCAAACTCTCGCCTTTTTCATGTTCTTCAACCGCAGCGGGTCATTAGCGCCGCGCAACGCGGGGCCGCGGCGGGCGCCGCCGTCCGGGCCGCGACCAGGCGTCGCTACTGGGGAACGAGGCGGAAAGCATGCTCGGGCTTCACCGTTTGGTAACTCAGATTAAATCAAATTGAATGTATCGGAAGCCGCCTTGCCGGGCCGCGCCCGGAGACAGCACGCGAGATAGGGAATTCGACGGAACAATGCGCAGAATCATTGCGACGACTCTCCTGTGCCTCGGCACAATCGCAGCGACGAGCCCTGTCCTCGCGCAGGCGACCCGGCTGAGCCAGCACAATGCCTGGGGCTCCTACGCCTACCAGTCTGACGGCGGCAAGCTTTGCTATGCACTGTCGGTGCCGCTGCCCGAGAGCCAGAAGCCGACCAATCTGGACCACGGAAAGGTGTATTTCTTCGTCAGCCAGAAGCCCGAGCAGAAGACGTCGCTCGAACCGCAGTTCATCGCCGGATACGAACTGAGGGAAGCTTCGAAGGTCACGCTGACGATCGGCGACAAGACCTTCAGCATGTTCAGCCGGGGCAAATCGGCCTGGCTGGAGAATTCCGAGGAAGAAACGCAGCTGATCAACGCCATGCGTGGCGGCGCGCAGATGCAGGTCAGCGCGACGTCGGGGCGCGGCAACGAGACGAGCTACGTTTTCTCGCTGCGCGGGATCACGGCGGCGCTGGGCGCGGTCGGAACCTGCCGCTGAACGAGCGCCGCCCGACGGGCGGGCGATCGACGCCAGCCGGCGCAAGCCGCAAGGCCCTGGAGGCAGAACGGCCGCGCGCGGTGACGCAGGCGCGGCCGTGTGCTATAGGCCGCACTCGAAGCCGCTGGCACCTGCCGCGCCCAACACCTATCTGAACCCGACCATGACAACGACACTCGACATCGCGCCGGCGCACCGCCCGGCACCAGCGGCCAACCGGGCGAGCGCCGTCAAGCCCTCGCTGATCGGCCTGACGCGCGAGGAGCTGGGCGCGGCGCTGGCCGCAGCCGGGGTGCCCGAGCGCCAGGTGAAGATGCGGGTGCAGCAGCTGTGGCACTGGCTTTATGTGCGCGGCGTCAGCGACTTCGCCGACATGCGCAACATCTCCAAGGAGCTGCGGGCGCTGCTGGCCGAGCAGTTCACGATAGCGCGTCCCGAAGTGGTCGAGGAGCAGATCTCCAACGACGGCACGCGCAAGTGGCTGTTCCGGTTCCCGCCGCGCGGGGCCGGGCGACCGGTCGAGATCGAGACCGTCTACATTCCCGAGGAGGGCAGGGGCACGCTGTGCATCTCCAGCCAGGTGGGCTGCACGCTCACCTGCTCGTTCTGCCACACGGGCACGCAGAAGCTGGTGCGCAACCTGACGGCGGAGGAGATCCTGGCGCAGCTTCTGACCGCGCGCGACAGGCTGGGCGACTTCCCCGACAAGGACACGCCGGACGGCGCCATCGTGCCGGCGGAAGGCCGCAAGGTGTCCAACATCGTGATGATGGGCATGGGCGAGCCGCTCTACAATTTCGACGCTGTGAAGACGGCGCTGCTGATCGCGTCCGACGGCGATGGGCTGGCGCTGTCGAAGCGCCGCATCACGCTGTCTACCTCTGGCGTGGTGCCGGAAATCGTGCGCGCGGGGGAGGAGATCGGCGTGATGCTGGCGATCTCGCTGCACGCCGTGCGCGACGATCTGCGCGATCTGCTGGTGCCGCTCAACAAGAAATATCCGCTCGAGCAGCTGATGGACGCGTGCCGCAACTACCCCGGCCTTTCCAACGCGCGCCGCATCACCTTCGAATATGTGATGCTGCGCGACGTGAACGACTCCATCGACGACGCCAAGCAGCTGGTGAAGCTGCTGAAGGGCATCCCGGCCAAGATCAACCTGATCCCGTTCAACCCGTGGCCGGGCACCAACTACCAGTGCTCGGAGTGGGAGCAGATCGAACGCTTCGCCGACTACATCAACGAGGCCGGCTACGCCTCGCCGATCCGCACGCCGCGCGGCCGCGACATCCTCGCCGCCTGCGGCCAGCTCAAGTCGGAATCGGAGCGCATGCGCAAGACCGAGCGGCTGGCGCTGGAAGCCATGATGATCGCGGGGCACGGCGAGGTTTGAGCCGCGTCGCGCTCGTCATCATCCGCCTTTCCCTGATTGTCGCCGGCTATGCGCTGGCGGCGCTGACGGCCAGCCTGTTTGTCCATTTCATCGCCTGGCCGGTGATCGCGCCGATCCATGAAGATGCACCGTGGCTGGTGATGGGCGGCCTGTTCGTGTCGATCCCGCTGGTCGCGCTGTTCGCCTCGTATTTCACCTTCGTGCCGGCGGCGGTGCTGATCGGGCTGTCGGAACTGCGCGGATATCGCAGCTGGCTCTTCCACGCGCTTTCGGGCGGCGCGGCTGCGCTCGCGGCGCTGCTGCTGGCGCGGCAGACGCAGGACGCGCCGATGCCCGACGCCTATGGCGAGCTGCCGCTTGTCTGGACGCCGGAAGTGATGGCGGCCGCTGTCGCCGCGGGGCTCGCCGGCGGCCTCGCCTACTGGCTGGTGGCCGGCAGGTCGGCCGGGCGCTGGTTCGGCGCTAGCGCGCCTGCGCGGTCAGGATCCTCACCGCAAACGCGGTGAACACGCCGGCAAACAGGTAGTCGATCACCCGCGTCACCGTCGGCGTCCTGCGCAGCAGGCGCGAAAAGCTGTCGGCCGCGATCACCATCGGCGCGGTGACCGGCAGCGAAAGCGGGATGAACAGCAGCCCGAGGAAGAACAGCTTGCCCGGCGCGTGCGGATCGCTGGCCGAAACGAATTGCGGCAGGAAGGTCATGAAGAACAGGATGATCTTCGGGTTGAGCAGGTTGATGCCCAGTCCGGTGGCCCAGTTCTGCCAGAGCGACCGTCCCTTGCCCGCCTGCTTTTCCGGCGAAAAGGCGGAGCCGTGGCGTATGGCCTGCCAGGCGAGCCAGAGCAGATAGCCGGCGCCGAACAGCTTCAGCGCGAAGAATGCCTCCGGCGACGCCACGATCAGCGCCGATAGGCCGAGCGCGACCATCGACGTGTGCACCAGAATGCCGGTCATGGCGCCGGTCATGCAGGCGAAGCCCGCGGCGCGCCCTTCCGACAGGGCGCGGCCGACGAACAGCGTCATGTCCGGTCCGGGGGTGATCGCGATGATGAAGGTCGCCACTGCGAACTGCAGGATCGTGGCGGTGTCTGGGATGAAGGTCATGAGGCATCCGGCCGCAGGGTAGGGGACCAGGTCGAGGTGGGGCGAGCATAGTCGGGCCTGCGCCCGCGCGCCAGCGGCTTCAAAGCCCGGGTGGCACGGTTGGCGGCAGCTAGCCGCCGTTGCCTTGGCCGGCTTCTCCGACCGTCGCCGGCTCGCCGGCCTCGTCCGCAGGCTGATAGCGCCCCTCGTTCCACACCCATCGCACCGGCTCGCCATCCGTCCTCGGGAAGGCGATGAGGTCGAGCCAGCCGTCGCGGTCGGATTCGGGGTCGGTGTAGAGGAAAACACCTTCCGTCTCGTAGACCGGCTGCCAGCCCTGCGGGGTGGCGGGGTCGGCCCCTTCGACCGGCGCATAGCCGGCAAGGTTGCAGCCGGAGACGCCGTAATACCAGCTGGAGCCGCACAGCTCGGCAAAGAGCAGGCGACGGCCCGCGCCGATCTCGACCATGCCGGCGCGCAGCGAGGGCTGGCTCGTCGTCGACAGCTCGAACTCGGCGATGTCGGCCCGGCGCAACTGGCGCGCGAGCGGCAGGTAGGACGAATAGGGCGTGAGCGGCACGCTGTTGGCGAGCGGCATGGTCTTCTGCGAGCACAGCGCCTCGGCCGCGGTGATGGCGCGGCGGGAGCCGGCCAGCGGGAAGAAGATTTCGGCGGACCCGCCTGCAAACCCGATCGACAGGCGGGTGGCGGCCTTGATGGGTTCAAGCGCCCTGTTGGGCACCACGATCTCGATGCCGCCCGCAATCCGCCGCGACGGCGCCTCGAAGGTCGCGCGCGGCACCGCGATCAGGGCCGTGCTGTCGGCGCCGGCGACCTCTGTGCCGTCCGCCGTGGCGAGCGTCAGCGTCCACACCTGCTCGGCGCAGGCCATCGCCGCCGAAACGACGGGCGAGCCCGGCTGCGGCGCGGGAAGCGTTACCCGCGCCTGGAACGGATCAGCGGTCCAGGCCTCCTGTGCGCCGGCCGGCATCGAAAGGCATGCCGCCAGCGCGGCGGCCAGCAGAATGGGGAGAGGTTTCCGCGGCATCATTCCTACAATCTGCAATTGTCCCGCATGAGACTGTCAGGGGAAGGTCGGCGCTGTCCAGTCTCGAATCCGACGAATCAGCCAAGTCTAGCCGCAACGCCCGAAGCAGCAAGAAAACAGGTCCGAAAAGCCGCACCAGGCGCATGGCCTGCATGCGCCCGAAGGCTTGCCGGCACGGGCATTCCTGATATTAGTGCCGCCCGTTGGCCGCCCAAGCGCGCCTTACGCCATGCAAGCGGGGAATCCGATGTCGAAGTGGAAAGACGTGAAGAAGGTCGTGCTCGCCTATTCCGGCGGTCTCGACACGTCGATCATCCTCAAATGGCTGCAGACCGAGCTGGGGGCGGAGGTCGTGACCTTCACCGCCGACCTCGGCCAGGGCGACAGCGACCTCGAGCCGGCGCGCCGCAAGGCCGAGATGCTGGGCGTGAAGGACATCCGCATCATGGACGTGCGCGAGGAATTCGTGCGCGACTTCGTGTTCCCGATGTTCCGCGCCAACGCGGAATATGAGGGGCTGTATCTGCTGGGCACCTCGATCGCGCGGCCGCTGATCTCCAAGCATCTCGTCGACATCGCGGCCGAGACCGGCGCCGACGCCATCGCCCACGGCGCCACCGGCAAGGGCAACGACCAGGTTCGCTTCGAGCTTTCGGCCTACGCGCTGAACCCCGACATCAAGGTCATCGCGCCCTGGCGCGACTGGACCTTCAAGTCGCGCACGGACCTGATCGACTTCGCCGAGAAGCACCAGATCCCGATCGCCAAGGACAAGCGCAACGAGGCGCCGTTCTCGGTCGACGCGAACCTGCTGCACTCTTCCTCCGAGGGCAAGGTGCTGGAGGACCCGTGGGAAGAGGCGCCGGAATATGTCTACCAGCGCACCATCTCGCCGATGGACGCGCCGGACAAGGCAGCCGAGATCACCATCACCTTCAAGAATGGCGATCCGGTCGCGCTCGACGGCAAGGCGCTGTCGCCTGCGGCAATGCTGGCTGCGCTGAACCAGCTCGGCCACGACAACGGCATCGGCCGCCTCGACCTGGTGGAAAACCGGTTCGTGGGCATGAAGAGCCGCGGCGTGTACGAGACGCCGGGCGGAACGATCCTGCTGATGGCCCACCGCGCCATCGAGTCGATCACGCTCGACCGCGGCGCAGCGCACCTGAAGGACGACATCATGCCCCGCTATGCGGAGCTGATCTACAACGGTTTCTGGTACTCGCCGGAGCGCGAGATGCTGCAGGCGCTGATCGACAAGAGCCAGGAGGACGTGGAAGGGGAGGTGCGCCTGAAGCTCTACAAGGGCAACGTCATCGTCGTCGGCCGCCGTTCGCCGAAGTCGCTCTACCGCAACGACCTGGTGACCTTCGAGGACGACCGCGGCGCCTACGACCAGAAGGACGCCGAAGGCTTCATCCGCCTCAACGGCCTGCGGCTGCGCACGCTGGCAGCGCGCAAGCGCCAGCGCTGAGCGGAAGGGTCAGGCCGCGGCGAGCTTCGCGCGCGGCCTGCCGGTTCTCGCCAGCACCAGCAGCATGGCGGCGACGTTGACGACGTTCCAGGCAATGCCGTTGAGGAAGGCCGCCTGGTACGAGCCGGTGAGGTCGTAGATCCAGCCGGACATCCAGCCGCCAACGGCCATGCCGACGATGGTGGCCATGATGACGATGCCGGTGCGCTGCCCGGCTTCGCGCGCAGGCATGTATTCGCGCACGATGATGGCGTAGCAGGGCACGATGCCGCCCTGGCTCAGCCCGAATATCAGCGACACGATGTAGAGCGACGCCAGGCCGTCGAACGGGATGTAGAAGACGAGCGACAGGCCCTGCAGCACCGAGCCGATGAGCAGCGTCTTCACGCCGCCGATGCGGTCTGCGATCCAGCCCGATGCCAGCCGGCTGACGATGCCGCCCGCCAGCATGATCGACAGCATCTCGGCGCCGCGCGCGACGCCGTAGCCCAGGTCCACGCAATAGGCGACGATGTGCACCTGGGGCATGGCCATGGCCATGCAGCAGCCGAAGCCGGCGACCAGCAGCAGGGCCTGCAGCGCGCGCGGCGACAGGTCGACGGCCTTCAGCGCGGTGGCGCCGCCGGCCGCGCTCTGCGTCTCCTCGCGCGGGCGCCTGCGCCGCAGCAGCAGCGACAGCGGCAGGATGGCGGCGATGACGAAGATGCCGATGCCGATATAGGTCGCGCGCCAGCCATAGCCGTCGAGGAAGGGCTGCATCAGCGGCGGCCATATTGCGCCGGCGAGATAGTTGCCGCTGGCCGCGGTGGCCACGGCAAGGCCGCGGCGGCGGGCGAACCAGTGCGAGATGTCGGCCATCAGGGGGCCAAAATTGATGGCCGTTCCGAAGCCGATCAGCGCGCCCTGCGCCAGCGCAAACAGCCAGAGCGAGCCGGAGAAGCCGGCGATGATGAAGCCGATGCCATTGGCCGCGGCCGCGACCGCAATGGGCAGGGCGATACCCAGCCGGTCAACATACCGTCCCATCAGCAGGTTGCCGGCGGCGAAGCCGACCATGGTGAAGGTGTAGGGGATGGAGGCGTCGCCGCGATCTACCGCAAACTCGGCCTGCACCGCGGGCAGCACGACGATGACGGCCCACATGCCGACATTGCCGATTGTGGCGATCAGTACGGATACGGCGAGCCGCATCCAGGAATAGCTGCCGTCCAGATGATCGTCGGCGCGCGCGGCAATGGGCATTTCAACTCCTGCCGGCGATGCCGGACCAAGACCGCAACCTAGCCCGCGCGACGCGAAGCCGACAGGAACAGGTGGTCCTGACAAGTGAGCCAGCGATGACGTGGCGGCACGCGGCTGGGACCGCCTGCGACGGCGCAACTGGCGACGCAAAAAACGGGCGGCGGATTTGCATCCGCCACCCGCGACAACTTACGCGGCCTGCCTGGACAAGTCGATCCGACCCAAGTCGATCCGGGCCAGGTTAATCCGGGAAGGTCGATCGGGTCTGGTGCGCCGGTGCTCTAGCGGCGGTTTTTCGGCGGAGCCTGGTTGGCCTTGCCGGCCGGACGGCCCGACGTGACCTTCTGGGTCACCGAGATGGGGTCGCTGGCGGGGAAGGTGTCTTCCAGGCCTTTCTCCAGCTCCTCGTCCTTTTCCTTTTCGGTGAGGTTGCGCGCGTGGTCCTTGTCGGGGCCGCGCCCACCTTTCCGGTCCGCGGTGGCCGCGGCGTTGGTCCGATGGTTTCCTTGCACGCCTTCCATGGGAATCTCCCGCTTCGTTTCGTCACCAGAACGGGCGGGCAGGGCGGCGGGTTCCCTGCCGCAGGCGGGGAGCGCTACTTGCGCGGCGGCCTGCTGTTGGTGCGGCCGGCGGGGCGGCCGGGCGTGGTGGTGCTGGTGACCGACACCGGGTCGCTGGCCGGGAAGGTTTCCTTCAGGCCCTCGTCCAGTTCCTCGTCGAGCTCTTCCCTGCTGGAATAGACGGACGGGTCGGCCACGAGGGGATCGCGCTTGCGCGGCGGTGTCTTTTTCGGCTTGTCCCTGGGCATGGGCGCATCCTGCTGGGCGCGCAGTATGTGCCCCTCGGCCCCTTCGGGCAAGGCAGGCGCGGCGTCGCGCGCGGCGTCGGCCAGGAAGGCGAAGGCGTAGTCGGAGAAGGAGCGCCAGACCTCCACCCGGAACGCCTGCTCCCCGGTGCGCAGCAGCACGATTTCGACCTTGCCGAGAATGGTGCGGGAACATGCGCCCACGGGGAAGGCGGCGAGCGACAGGTCCTGCGGGCAGCCCGCGCTCAGCACATCGGCGGCGGCAGGCCCGGAGACGAGGATGGCCGTGTTCCGGTGCGACACGTCGACGGCCGAGTGCAGCGCCTTCACCGGGCGGCACAGCGCGACGAGGTCCGCCGCGTCCTCGTCGATCACCAGCCACTCGTCCGGCCCGAGCCAGAGCGCGTGTCGTGCGCCGGCGGAGGCGGAATTCTTCGGCCGGGCCGGAAGCGACACGCCGAGCGCCTTTTCCAGCGCGGGGCGGGCGTCAGCCGCCGCGCGCAGCGACAGGCGCGACGCAGGCGGGGCCGCCGCCACAGACACCGAGGGCCCCGCGGCATGCCGCCCGGCAAGGACCGTGCGCCGCTGCGGCCGCGTCGCGGCAGGCCGCGCTGATGCTGGTGTTCTAGCCATTGAGCCGCTCCCCCTTCTCGTCGACGAAGACGGTGCCCGTCACCTCGACCTCGATGGTCGAATGGGCCATCGGCACGTAAAGCGTCTCGCCCATGCGCGCACGCCCGCCCGCGACCATCGCCAGAGCTATCGGCGAGCCGCAATTCTCCGACCAGTAGGACGAGGTCACATGGCCGATCATCTTCATCGGGATCGGCTGGTCCGGATCGGCCACGATCTGCGCGCCTTCCTCCAGCACGGTCCTGCCGTCCTTCGTCCGCAGGCCGACCAGCTGCTTGCGATCGGGCAGTTGCAGGTCGGGCCGCTTGAGGCCGCGAATGCCGACGAAATCGGCCTTGTTCTTGCCCACAGCCCAGGACAGGCCGACATCGTCGGGCGTCGCGGTGCCGTCGGTTTCCTGGCCGACGATGATGTAGCCCTTCTCCGCCCGCAGCACGTGCATCGCCTCGGTGCCGTAGGCGCAGGCGCCGTGCTGCTGCGCCTCGGCCCACACGGCCTCCCATATGGCCTCGCCATAGTCGGCGGGCACGTTGATCTCGAAGCCGCGCTCGCCGGTGAACGACATGCGGAAGAGGCGCATGGGTATGCCGAGGATCGTGCCCTCGCGCACTGACATGTGCGGCATGGCCGCGTCGGAGATGTCCATCCCGTCCAACAGCGGCGCGATGATGTCGCGCGATTTCGGCCCCTGCACCGCGATGACGGCCCACTGCTCCGACACCGAGGTCAGCCAGACTTTCAGCTGCGGGAACTCGGTCTGCAGATAGTCTTCCATGTGATGCAGCACGCGCGCGGCGCCGCCGGTCGTGGTGGTGACGTGGAAACGGTCGTCGGCCAGCCGGCCGACCACGCCGTCGTCATAGACGAAGCCGTCCTCGCGCAGCATGATGCCGTAGCGGCAGCGGCCGGGTGCGAGCTTCTCCCACGGGTTGGTGTAGAGCAGCTCCATGAACTTCGCCGCGTCGGGGCCGACCACCTCGATCTTGCCCAGCGTGGAGGCGTCGAACAGGCCGGCCACTTCGCGCACCGTGCGGCACTCGCGGTTGACCGCTGCATGCATGTCCTCGCCGGCGCGCGGGAAATACCACGCGCGCTTCCATTGGCCGACATCCTCGAACACCGCGCCGTTGCGCTCCGCCCAGGGGTGGATCGGCGGGCGGCGCGTGGGATCGAAGAGCGGGCCCTTCGCGTGCCCCACGATGGTGCCGAATGTGACCGGCGTATAGGGCGGGCGGAAGGTGGTGAGGCCCACCTGCGGGATCGGCTTGCCCAGCATTTCCGCCGCGACGGCGAGGCCGTGCAGGTTGGACGTCTTGCCCTGGTCGGTGGCCATGCCGTTGGTGGTGAAGCGCTTGACGTGTTCGATCGAGCGCATGCCCTCGCGCACCGCCTGGCGGATGTCCTTCGAGGTGACATCGTGCTGGAAGTCTATGAAGGCGCGGCCCGATCTGCCGGCCGACGGGGTTTCGCCCAGCATGGCGCCGGTCCAGCTTTCGCCGGCGGCCACGATCTTGGTGCGCGCCGCTCCGCCCGCCCCGGCCGCGCGGGCGGCCTGCTCGCCCGCGGCAAGCGCCTCGGCCACGATTGCATCCAGCGCCTCGGTGCCGTTGCAGGCGCCGACGCAGACGCAATCCTGCGCGTATTCGCCGGGCAGGAACCGCTGGGTGGCCTCGTCCCACGCGACCTTGCCGCGCGACTGCGAGAACAGGTGCAGCGACGGCGTCCAGCCGGACGAGGTGAGCAGCGCGTCCACCGCGATGCGCCTCTCCTTGCCCCCGCCGACGGGCTGCACGGTCATGGCGCCGATGCGCAGGCGGCCATAGGTTGAGATGACCGCGTGGCCGGCCAGCACCTCGATGCCGGCGGCGCGGGCGGCATCGACGGCGGGTCCGGACGGCGCCGGCCGCGGGTCCACGATGGCGGCGACCGTGACGCCGGCCTTGCGCAGGTCGAGGGCTGCCAGATAGCCGCTCTCGTTGGTGGCGTGGATGCCGACGATGCGGCCGACGGCGACGCCGTGGTGATTGAGGTAGGTGCGCGCGGCCGAAGCCAGCATCACGCCCGGACGGTCGTTGCCGCGGAACACCATGTGGCGCTCGATTGCGCCGGTGGCGATGATGACGCGCCGGGCGCGAACCTGCCACAGCCGCTCGCGCGGCAGCGACGGATCGGGCGCGGCGAGGTGGTCGGTCATGCGCTCGGCCAGGCCGACCATGTTCTGCGCGTAGTAGCCGAAGGCGGTGGTGCGGGTGAGCAGCGTCACGTTCGGCATGGCGGCAAGCCGCGCCGCGGTCGCCGCCGCCCAGCTCCAGCCTTCCATGCCGTCGATGGTCGCGCCGCTCTCGAAGCGCAGGGCACCGCCCGGTTCCGGCTGCTCGTCCGCAAGGATAACCCTCGCGCCGGTTTCCGCCGCGGCCAGCGCAGCCGCAAGGCCGGCAGCGCCGCCGCCGACGACCAGCACGTCGCAATGCGCGAAGCGCGAGGCATAGCGGTCCGGGTCGGCTTCGGCCGGAGCCACGCCGAGCCCGGCGGCGGAGCGGATGAAGGGTTCGTAGAGATGTTTCCACGCGGCCTTCGGCCACATGAAGGTCTTGTAGTAGAAGCCCGCGGAGAAGAAGGGCGCCGCGAGGTCGTTGACCGCGCCCAGGTCGAAGGAAAGCGACGGCCAGCGGTTCTGCGAAACCGCGGCGAGCCCGTCATAGAGCTCCTGCACGGTGGCGCGCACGTTGGGCGTGCGGCGCGCTCCGTCGCGGTGGATGCCCACCAGCGCGTTGGGTTCCTCGGCGCCGGCCGACAGGATGCCGCGGGGCCGGCGATATTTGAACGACCGGCCGACGAGATGGATGCCATTGGCGAGCAGGGCCGAGGCGAGCGTGTCGCCTTCCACCCCGGCATAGGTGCGGCCGTCGAAGCTGAAGCGGAGGGCGCGCGCAGGCGTGAGGCGCCCGGCGCCCCGGATGCGATTGGAGCTCATGGTTTCTTCGCACCCTTCGCCGGGGCGCGCCTGCGCGCCGGCGTCTTCGCGTTCAGCTTCGCGGGCTCGACATTGGCCCAGGCGGCGGGACCGCTCGCCGGCGAGGCCGGCAGCACGTGGCGCGGCTCGCCCGCCTTGTAGGTGGTCACGAACCTGTCGGTCACGGTATCGCGCACGGCGTTGAAGAAGCGGGCGCAGCCATGGATGTGGCGCCAGCGCTCGTAGGCGATGCCCTTGGGGTTGGAGCGGATGAAGAAGAAGGCCTCGAAATCCTCGTCGGAGATGTCGGCGATGTGGTGGGAGCGCGCGACATGAGCCTCGCCGGCGTGCCGGAACTCCAGTTCCGGGCGCTCTTCCTCGCAATAGGGGCAGCGGATGAGAAGCATCTAGACCTTCGTCTTCACGGCGGCGGTGGCGTTGTCGCCGGTGTTGGGTGTGCCCGCGGGCTCGATCAGCAGGAGGTGGACCTCCTCCTCCGCTACGGGACAATGTTCGACGCCCTTGGGCACGACGTAGAGCTCGCCGGGACCAAGCACCACGTCGCCATCGCGCAGGCGGATGGTGAGACGCCCCTTGAGCACCAGGAAGAAGTCGTCCGTGTCGGGATGCGAGTGCCAGTTGAACTCGCCCTTGACCTTAACGACCATCACGTCGTTGCCATTGTAGGAGCCGACGATCCTGGGCGACCAGTGCTCGGCGAAGAGCGCAAGCTTGTCGGTGAGATTGATGGCTTTGGCCGTCATGGCTGCTCCCTCAGTGCGCCACGGCGGCTGCGGCCGCCTCGTCGATGAGCCGGCCGGTACGGAACCGCTCGAGCGTGAAGGGCGCATTGATCGGGTGCGGCTCGTCGCGCGCTATCGTGTGGGCGAAGACGTGGCCGGAGCCGGGCGTGGCCTTGAAGCCGCCGGTGCCCCAGCCGCAATTGACGTAGAGGCCCGGCACGGGCGTCCTCGCCAGGATCGGCGAACGATCCGGGGTGACGTCGACGATGCCGCCCCAGGACCGCATCATCTTCATGCGGCCGAACATCGGGAACATCTCGCAGATGGCGTCGAGCGTGTGGTTGATGATGTGCAGCCCGCCGGTCTGCGAATAGGAGGTGTACTGGTCGGTGCCGGCGCCGATGACCAGTTCGCCCTTGTCGGACTGCGAGATGTAGGCGTGCACGGTGTTCGACATCACCACGCAGGGGAAAACCGGCTTCACCGGCTCCGACACCAGCGCCTGCAGAGGGTAGCTCTCCAGCGGCATGCGCACGCCCGCCATCTGCATGATGACGGAGGAGTGCCCGGCCGCGACGACGCCCACCTTCCTGGCGCCGATGAATCCCCTTGAGGTTTCCACGCCGAGCACCTCGCCGGTGGGCGCACGGCGGATTCCCGTCACCTCGCAGTTCTGGATGATGTCGACGCCGCGCGCCGAAGCGCCGCGCGCGTAGCCCCAGGCCACCGCGTCGTGCCGCGCGGTGCCGCCGCGGCGCTGGAGCGCCGCCCCCATCACCGGGTAGCGGGCGCTGCGCGAGATGTTGAGCGGCGGGCAGTACTCCCTGGCCTCCTCCGGCGTCAGCCACTCATTGTCGACGCCGTTGAGGCGGTTGGCATGGATGTGGCGCTTGAGCACCTGAACGTCGTGGACGTTGTGGGCCAGCATCATGACGCCGCGCGGCGAGTACATGACGTTGTAGTTGAGCTCCTGGCTCAGCCCTTCCCACAGCTTGACCGCGTGGTCGTAGATGGCGGCGCTCTCGTCATAGAGATAGTTGGAGCGGATGATGGTGGTGTTGCGGCCGGTATTGCCGCCGCCGAGCCAGCCCTTTTCCACCACGGCGACATTGGTGATGCCGTGCTCGGCCGCCAGGTAGTAGGCGGTGGCGAGGCCGTGCCCGCCGGCGCCCACGATCACGACGTCGTACTGCGCCTTCGGTTCGGGAGACCGCCACTGGGCGTCCCAGCCCTTATGGCCGCGCAGCGCCTCGCGCGCGATGGCGAATACGGAATATTTGCGCATGCCTTGCCGGCCTCGCTGTGACCTGACCAACCGAACCGGGCGGGAACCGCCGGGCGGAGGGTATCACTAGCGCAAATGCGGGCAAGTTGTTGCCTGTTTGCGACGGCGATTGCCGTTTTGCGCCGGCACGTTCGGGAAGCTCGCGACGGGGGCTCGCGGTCAGTCCAGCTGTTGCAGCATCTCGGTCGAAAAGCGAAGCCGGCAGACCGGATTTCCGGCGTCGTCGGCAATGGTCATCTCGAAGGGGGAGTGGGGCGAAAGGGAACTATCGCCCGTCCGAAGCATTTCTCCGAAGGCACGCACGGCTTCCGACCAAGCGGACTGAAAGTCCGGCAGTTCTACACCTTCGCCGTCGGTCGATTCGTGCTCCAACCGTAGATGGAAGAAAAAGCGCGGCACACCCAAGCTCCTCATTTGCAAGGAGGAACAGGTTGAGTGCCCCCCGGTTCCATCCCCGCGCGGCAAAAACTCAAGCCGGTCCGCGCAATGTCATTTTTAAAAGAGCGCAACAGAGGAGCGCGGTAACAACGCATGGTTATTGATTCTTTTCGTTCCGGGGAACGCGACGGGGGAGCAGTATTGGCAGATTCCCATATCGCTGCGCTGCTGGCGTCGCTGGAACGTAGGGATCAAATTTCGGCAGAAGAGAAGAATGCGCTGGACCGGATGGGCTGGCGGTTCAAGGATTATCCGCGCGGCGCCGAGATCATCCATGACCGCTCGCGCCCCTTCGAAAGCTGCCTGCTGATCGACGGCTATGGTTCGCGCGTGGGCTATCTGCGCAGCGGCCGGCGGCAGCTGACGGCTATCCATGTCGGCGGCGACTTCGTGGACCTGCACGGCATGCTGCTGAAGGTCATGGACCATTCCGTGATCGCGCTTACCGATTGCCGCGTGGCATTCACCGAACATTCGGAACTGCAGAAGCTCGCAGGCGAGCAGCCGCATCTTTGGCGGATGCTGTCGCTGCTGCTCACGATCGATTCAGCCGTTCAGCGCTCGTGGCTGGTGAGCCTTGGCCGGCGCAACCCGCCCAGCCACCTGGCGCACCTGATCTGCGAGATCTACCTGCGGCTCGAAGTGGTGGGCAAGGCCAAGGACAACCAGTTCGAGTTCCGCATCGGGCAGGCGGACCTGGCGGATCTGCTCGGCCTTTCGGTCGTGCATACCAACCGGACCCTGCAGGAGCTGCGCTCGCAGAACCTGCTGACCTGGCGCAACGGCTTCATCAAGATCCTGGACTGGAACGCGCTCGCCAACCTGGCCGAATTCGATCCGATCTACCTCAACCTTTTCCGCGAGCCGCGATAGCGTTTCATGCGGGATCACGCGGCGCCGCCGATCCTGTGGACAACGGCAATCGATTCTGCTATCAGCCCGCCAAATTCGCGGCGGTGTCGCTGCGGAAGCGAGTGCCGTATGCCTCGCCATACCTAACAGGCCCCGAGAACAGGAACACCACGTGCAGGTACTCGTCCGCGACAACAATGTTGACCAGGCTCTCCGCGCGCTCAAGAAGAAGATGCAGCGCGAAGGCATTTTCCGCGAAATGAAGATGCGCGGACATTACGAGAAGCCCTCCGAGAAGCGGGCCCGCGAAAAGGCCGAGGCCGTGCGCCGCGCCCGCAAGCTGGCCCGCAAGCGCGCGCAGCGCGAAGGGCTGGTCGGCAACGGACGTGCCGCGGCGCCTGCTCGCTGAGCGCCCACATTTTCGTCCTTTTCCGTCAATAGTGGTCAAGGCGGGGCGATGTACGTCGCCACCGCCTTTTTCGTTCGGCCGCACGGCATGAGCCGGCAGATGCGAGACCGGGCGGACCGCGGAACGATCAGATGAGGGGATCGGCGACCATGGATACTGCGAACTGTGCCGGCATGCGGCGCCCGGCAGGCGAGAGCCTGCGGATGAGCGCCGCAATCGTGCTGGGTCTGGCGATCCTGCCGCTGGCTGCCTGCCAGTCGGCTGGCCCCGCGCTAGACATGACGCGCGTCGAGATCGAGCAGGGCTCGCAGGAAAACATCGGTTCGCTGACGGCGGTGATCGCGCGCAGCCCGCGCGATCCGGAAGCGTACAATATGCGAGGCTCGGCCTATGGCCGGGCCGGGCGCTACCAGGAAGCGCTGGCCGACTTCAACCAGGTCATCGCGCTGAACCCCAATTCCTTCCAGGCCTATGCAAACCGCGCGCTGATCCACAGCTACATGAAGAACGACGCGGCGGCGCTGCAGGACTATAACCGCGCGCTGCAGATCAATCCTCGGTACGACGTGGCGCTGATCCAGCGCGGCGAGCTCTTCCGCACCGCCGGCCGCTCGGGCGAGGCGTTCAACGATTTCCAGCAGGCGATCCAGCTCGACACCACCGACCCGCGCGCCTACTACCGCCGCGGGCTGCTCTACCAGGGCCAGCGGCAGCACGATTTCGCAATCGAGGATTTCGCCAAGGCGATCTCGCTCGCGCCGAACGCGCCCTACGGATACAATGCGCGGGGCATCTCCTACCTGGCGCTGGGCGACCAGGACAACGCCTCGGCCGACTTCAACACCGCCATCAAGCTGGACAAGACCAACCCCGAGGGCTGGGTGAACCAGGGCGCGCTGCTGGAGCAGACCGGCGATCTCGCGCGCGCCCGGCGGTCCTATGCGGAGGCCGTGCGCCTAGACCCCAACAACGAGCTTGCCAAGCGGGCGCTCGAACGCACGCGCCGCGCGACCGGCGCCTGACCCGACGCGCGCATGAGCGCCCTGGTCGTCTTCGCCCACCCGCTACGCGACAGCCTGGGCAGGCGGTTCGCCGACGCGGCCATGGAGGCGCTTTCGGCCGCGCATGAGGTGGAACTGCTCGACCTCTATGCCCGCGATTTCGATCCGCGCCTGACAGCGGCCGAGCGCGCCGCCTATTATGACCGGCAGCACGGTACGGCATCGGTGGCGGAGGATGCGGCGGCGCTGCTCCGGGCCGATGTGCTTGTCTTCGCGTTTCCCACCTGGTGGTTCGGTCCGCCGGCCATCCTGAAAGGCTGGATCGACCGCGTGTTCGCGCCCGGGATCGCCTTCGACCACGGCGAAAATTACGGCCCGATCGTGCCGCGGCTGCAAAGGCTGCGTCACGCGGCTGCAATCACCACGCTGGGCACACCCTGGTGGGTGGACCGGTTCGGCATGCGGCGGCCGGTGCGGCGCATGCTCAAGACCGCCGTGATCGGCGGCTGCGCACCGAAGGCGAGCTTCTCCTACCTCCCGTTCTATTCCGCCGAGCGGCCCGAGCCTGGGCGCGTCGAGGCCTTCGAGCGCCTGCTCAGGGACAGGATGGCCGCCCTGCGCTGAAAGCGCGGCGGGCATCGACGCGTCCGGAACCTTGCGGCGCGCCGCTCATTAGTCCGGCAGACAACCACAAGGAGAACGATCCATGCGCAAGATTCTTGCAGTGGCCACGGCTGTCCTTGCCCTGTCGGCAATCCCGGCTCTGGCGCAGGAAGACGCCTCGCAGCGGAAGCAGCGGACCGAAGTCGGCATGCTGGACTGCGACGTTTCCGGCGGCATCGGCCTCATTCTCGGCTCGTCCAAGGACATGACCTGCGTGTTCACCCCGTCCGATGGACGCCCCGCCCAGCAGTTTGTCGGGCAGGTGAACCGCTTCGGGCTCGACGTCGGCGTCACCGGCGCCACCAAGCTGCAGTGGCTGGTGATGGCGCCGACCGGCGCCGAGATGCCTGCGGCCGCACTTGAGGGCGACTATGCCGGTGTCGGCGCTGAGGCGACGGCCGGTGTTGGCGTCGGTACCAACGTGCTGATCGGCGGCTCGATGGATTCCTTCGCGCTGCAGCCCGTGAGCGTGCAGGGCCAGACCGGCCTCAACGTCGCGGCCGGCATCACCGAGTTCGAGCTGCGCGCTATCTGACGCGCATCCGACGCAGACATCCGCCCCGCGATCTTCGCGGGCACGCGATAATAGACGGGGGCTCCGACCGGGGCCCCCTCTCTTGTCTCTCTGCGGATGTTCATTGCGGAATGCGGCATCCCCACTTGACCTAAAGTGCACTTGAAGTCCTATCAGCGCGCGTCGCCAGTTGCCTGGCATGAGCATGGAGCGCGCAGCCATGGCCGACACGGCCGCCGGAACCACTTCACCCGACTGGCGGGAGCTCTGGGCAAGCGGCCTTCTGGGCCGCTTCTGCTTCATCTCGCTGGGCATCCTGCTGCATGCCACCAACGAGACCATGATCGCGACGGTCATGCCCGGCATGGTGGCGGAGATCGGCGGCGTCCAGCTCGTCGGCTGGTCGCTGGCGATCTACGAGGTCGGCTCCATCGCGGCCGGCGCCGCGGCGGGCCGGCTGGTCAGCTACGTCCCGCTGCGCACCAACATGGCGGTCGCGGCGGCGATCTACGCCGTCGGCGCGCTGTTCTGCGCCACTGCGCCGTCCATGGAATGGCACATTGCGGGGCGGCTGTTCCAGGGCATGGGCGGCGGCGGGCTGGTGGCGCTGGCCTTCGTGTCGGTCGAGCGTCTGTTCCCGCGTGCCATCTGGCCGCAGCTCTTCGCCATCATGTCGGTGATCTGGGGCGTGGCCGCCTTCAGCGGGCCGCTGCTCGGCGCTGTGATGGTCGAGCTCCTGTCCTGGCGCTGGGCGTTCGGCGTGTTCGTGGTGGCGGGCGCCCTCATGGCGGCGGTCACCTTCCTGGTGCTGACAAGCCCGGAAGCGCGGCGCAGCGCCGATGCAGGCATGATGCCGCGTTTCCCGGTCGTGCGCCTGCTCTGCCTGTCCTTCGCCATCGTGCTGATCGCGCTCGCCGGCGTGGGCATCGAGCCGCTTCGGTCCTCGGTGCTGCTGATCGCCGGGCTGGGCGGCGTCGCGCTGTTCTTCCTGCTCGACGCGCGGCAGCCGGAAGCGAGGCTGTTTCCGCGGCGGCCGCTCGACCCCAGAACGCAGGTCGGCAGCGGGCTAATCATGTTCGGCGCCTTCGCCACCGGCGCCGTCAGCTTCACCATCTATGCGCCGCTAATCCTGACCACGCTGCACGGCGTGTCGGTGATCACGACCGGCTACCTGATCGCGGCCGAAGCCGTGGCCTGGTCGGTCGCCTCCATCCTGGTCGCGGGCGCGCGGCCCGAACGCGAGCGCATCATCATCCTGGCGGGAGCGGTGATGATCACGATGGGCATCGCCGGTTTCTCGGTGGCGATGCCGTCCGGCTCCGTCTGGCTGGTGCTGGCCTGCGCCGTCATGCAGGGCAGCGGCTTCGGGCTGGTGTGGCCCTTCGTGACGCGGATCGTGGTTTCGGCCGCCCACCCCGACGAGCGCTCCATCGCCTCGTCCGCAGTGCCCACCATCCAGCGCATCGGCTACGCGGTCGGGGCGGCGGTGGCCGGCATCATCGCCAATGCCAGCGGCTTCGCGCACGGGCTGTCGGGCGAAACGGCGGCCAGCGTGGCGTCGCTGCTGTTCCTCGCCTTCATCCCGCTCGGGCTGGTCGGCTGCATAGCGGCCTTCAGGCTGCTGGGGCAGCCGGCCGGCGAGGCGTGAGTCTGACGCAGCGCCATCGCCCTCCTGATGAGCGATGGATGCGCCTCCGGGTCGGCCGCCAGGACTTCGATGCCCAGTCTCATGCCCTCAGGCGGGCTGCTTCGCCGAAAGGCCATCGCTGAAGGCCACGATCAGGCGCCGCAGCGATTCCTCCAGGTCCAGCGCCAGGCCGAAGGCGCCGGCCGCCTCGAGCGAGACGAAGCCGTGGATGATGGCCCGCAGCCCGCGCGTGGCGTGCAGCGCGTCGTCGCCCTTGAGCCCGTAGGCCGACAGAACGGCCAGCACGAGGCCCACGATCTGGTTTCCGGCTTCGACCAGTTCGGTATCGTCGGCGGGCGCGGCCCGCAACGAGGCGGCGTAGAGGCCGGGATGTTGGCCCGCGAATTCGCGGTAGGCCATGCCGACCGCCACCATGGCGTCGCGTCCCGCCAGGCCCACGGCGGCGCGGGTGAGCCGGCGGCCGGTCTCGCGCAGGCCGGCAAGCTGCAGTTCGCGCCGCAGCGCCGCCAGGCTCGACACGTGGTTGTAGAGCGACGGCGTGCGCACGTTGAGCTGCTGGGCCAGGCGCGCGAGGGTCAGCGCTTCCAGCCCCTCGGCGTCGGCGAGGACGGATGCCGCGCGGATCACGGCATCCTTGTCGAGTCCCATGCGCGGCATCAGCTCTGCTCGCCGCCGCGGATGAACGAAACCACCGCACCGATGACGGTGTCGGGCTGCTCGACATGCGGGTAGTGGCCCGCGCCCTCGACCATGGAGACGGTGCCGCGCAGCAGGTGGGCTACCGTGTCGGCCTCCTTGCGGGGATCGGCGAAGTCGGGATCCGCGCTGCCCATCACTACGAGTACCGGCGCCTTCACCTCGTGCAGCCGCGCCTCGGCGTCGGCCTTGCTGGCTGCGATCATCGCCTGCAGCGCCTCCATGCGCCCTTCCTCCTTCAGATTGGCGGAAAGCCTGGCACGATACGCCTCGAAATCCGAGGGGAGCTGGCCATAGAAGGTGGCGTAGACCTTGCCCCAGGCCCAGGGACCCCACGGCCGCAGCAGCGCACCCTGGATGATGGCGGCCTGGCTGACCCCCGCAAGCCACGAGGTCGGCGGAATGTCGCGCACGAAGGGCCCGACCAGCACCAGCCGCTCGATGCGAGCAGGGGCCTCGGCCGCGGCCCAGGCGGCCGCCGCCGCGCCCATCGACGTGCCGATGACTGTGGCCGGGCCGGCGTTCAGCTGCTCGACCAGCGCCACGATGTCGGAGCCGATGGCGGAGGAGGTGTAGTCGCTCCAGCCGGTGGTGGATTGGCCGTGGCCGCGAAGGTCCATCGTGACCACACGGTAGCCTTCGGCGGCGAGCCTGGGGGCGAGGAGGCGATATTCCTGCCGCAGGTCGCCCAGGCCCGGCACCATGACGACGAGCGGGCCAGAACCGACATCGTCATAGGCGATCCGGCCGTCGGCACGGCTGAGGTAGCGGGTGGAATCAGCGGTGTTCATGTCGGTGCTCCCTGCGGGGGCGAGAGTGGAAACCATGCCGGCGACGGCGATCGTTGCGGCAGCGAGAAGCTTGGTGGTCATGTCGGAAATTCCTGCTAGTGATATTAGGTGAAAAACTAATAGCATTAGTTTTGCGACTACGCAAGCGCCTTTTTTTTTCGGCCCCGCGGTGCGGCGGCGGCGGAATGGCAATCAGGGGCGTTTGCGGGTGGCTCCCGGCACCGGGCCGGCGGCCGCAGGCGCAGGTTCTTCGGGCGGCAGCAGATGCGCGATCGAATTTGCGTAGTAGGTGAGCAGCAGCCGTTCGCCCGGCGCAGCGCGAACGAGGCCCGCCTCGTCCACCTCGATCATGCGGCGCAGCCGCAGCATGCGCAGCCCCGTGCTGACGGCGTAGTCGCGGTCGGCGCGCGGGATGTGCACATGGGCGCCCTTCTCCTCCAGCCGGAGGATGAGCGCGAAGATCGCCGATTTCAGCTCCGGCTCGCCGACCCATTTCTCGCCATTCGCCAGGAAGACGTGGGAGGCAAGCGCCACCGGCAGGGCCGGCACGATCTCGCCGATGGCTTGCATCAGGTCGTCGCCGAGTTTCTGCACGCCCTCGAACAGGCTGTCGCGGTCCGGCGCGCCGAAGTCGACGCCGGTCCGCGCCTGCCATTGCGACAGCGAGACGGGCCGGCCGAAGCTGACGCAGGCATGGCCGAAGCGATAGAGCCGGCCCTGCCAGCGCAGCCTGACCAGGTTTGCGGCGAAGCGCAGTATGGCGGCGGCGCGCACGCGAAAATCGCGGCCCGTCACCTCCTTCTCGGCCCTGGCGGTGAGGATGCGGTCCTCGATGACGCGGTCGTAGTTGAGCCCGACCGGCACGAAGACGATGTCGCGCGCGGAGCGGGGATCGAAGCCCGACACCATGTAGCTGAGCAGCCCCAGACGCGGCGGCTTCAGCGCGCCATCGCGGGTCAGCCCGCCTTCGGGGAACACGGCCTGGGTCACGCCCTCGCGCGTGGCCATCGCCACGTAGCGGCCGAGCACGCGCCGGTAGAGCTCGTCGCCTGAATCACGGCGGATGAAATAGGCGCCCATCGAGCGGATGAGGTTCTGCAGCAGCCACACGCGCGCCCACTCGCCCACCGCGTATGACAGCGAAGCGCGGCTCGACGCCATGTAGGTGACGAGCACATAGTCCATGTTGGAGCGGTGGTTCATCACGAAGACAACCGTCGCCTCGGGGTCGATGCTCTTCAGCGCCTCGTCGTCGGTGTAGCCGAGACGCACCCGGTAGACGAATTCCGAGATCCAGCGGGCCACGCGCGTGCCGAAGCCGAAATAGGTGGTGACGGAGAAGGACGGCACGATCTCGCGCGCATAGCGCTCGGCGCGCTTCATCACCACGGCGCGGGGCGTGCCCGAGGCGCGCGCCTCGGCATCGACGGCCTCGATCACCCGGGGGTCGTAGATCAGGCGGTCGATGTGGGTCTGGCGCCGCGTCAGCTTGAAGGGCTGGATGCGCATGTCGAGCCGCTGGTTGAGCTCGTCGATGGCTTGGTTGACGCGGCGGCGGAAGAACCAGCGCACCGACGGCGCGAAGACGCGGTCGACGATGCCGATCGTGGCGAAGACCACGAGCAGCACGACCATCCACAAGGGCAATGTCACCGCGCCGGTCATGGCCGAAGCGGCGGCCTACGCCCACCGTCCATGGAACTCCTCCCCGCATCTCCTGGCACAAGCGTCGGCCAAGCCGGGGCGGATTGCAAGCGCGGTGCCGGGAACGCGGCGCAAGCGGATGAAGCGGATGGTGCGACGCTTCCGCCCGCGCGGGAACCAAGCTCCGGCCGCCGGCGTTCGCGCAGGGAAGACATCGAAGGAGCCGCATGGCCAGCACAGCCGCCGAACAGCCATCCGGCACGCCGCCGCCGACCTCGGTTGCCCGCGGCATTCCGTGGGTTGCTGCGGCCGCGGCCGCCATCGCCCTGCCATTCCTCGTGCTCATCGCGGGCCGGCAGCCGGCCACCGGCGACTTGCTGTGGAATTTTTCCAAGGGCCTCGGCTTCGGGGCGCTGGCGATGGCCGGCCTGCAATTCGCGCTGACGGCGCGCTTCCGGCCGATGACGCGGCCTTTCGGCATCGACATCGTCTATTTCTTCCACCGCTATCTCGCGCTCGGCGCGGTGGGGCTGATGCTCGGCCATTTCGGCATATTGTGGCTGTGGTACGAGGACGCGTTGGGCAAGCTGAACCCGCTGGAGGCGCGGTGGGAACTCACCGCCGGCCGCTTCGCGCTGCTCTGCTTCGTGGCCCTGGTGGTCAGCTCGGAGTTTCGCAAGCGGCTGAACCTTGCCTACGGCGCCTGGCGCTGGCTGCATGTCGGCCTTGCCGTGGCCGGGTTTGGCGCCGCGGTGGCGCATGTGCTGGGCGTCGGCCACTTCACCGCCACGCCCGGCAGTCGCGCGCTCTGGCTGGGCGTCACGCTGGGCTGGGTCGGCATCCTGGTGTGGGTACGGCTGGTCGTGCCCGCCCGTCTCGCCGCCAATCCGTGGCGGGTGAGCGCGGTCAACGAAGAGCGGGGCGGCGCGGTGTCGCTGACGCTAAGCCCGCAGCGCAACGGCCTGCCGCCCTGGAAGCCGGGACAGTTCGCCTGGCTGACGCTGGGAACTTCACCCTTCGGGCTCGGCGAGCACCCCTTCACCATCGCCTCGCCGCCGGAGCGCGCGCCCGACGTTACGATGACGGTCAAGCCGCTGGGCGGCTTCAGCGCCAGGCTGCAGGAGGTCAGGCCCGGCGCCCGCGCCTTCCTTCACGGCCCATACGGCGCCTTCTCGATCGACAACGAGCCCGACGCGGACGGATTCGTGATGATCGCCGGCGGCATCGGCATCACGCCGATGATCGCCAATCTGCGGTCCATGCGCGAGCGCGGCGACCGCCGCCCGGCGGTGCTGGTCTATGCCAATCCCGACTGGGACAGCGTCGCCTTCCGCGAGGAGCTGGACGATCTCCAGCGCACGCTCCGGCTCAAGGTGGTGCATGTGCTGGAGAAGGCGCCGCAGGGCTGGCAAGGCGAGACCGGCATGGTCACGGGTGAACTGCTGGAACGGCATGTCGGGGCAGAGACGCACGCATGGCCGCATTTCCTGTGCGGCCCGCCGCCGATGGTGCAGGGCGTCAAGGACGGCCTCCTCGCGCTCGGCGTGCCGCTGAGGCACGTCGATTCCGAAATCTTCGACATGGTGTGACCGAATGCGCCCGCTGCTTGCCCGCCTGATCGCCGCCGGCCTTCTGGCCTGGACCGTCGGCCTCGCCGCGCTTCTGGCGGTGGCGGCCGCGGACTGAAGCTATGCCGCGCGGTGGCTGACGCCGAACGCGTAGATAACCTTGAACATGAAGACGACGCAGAGCGCCTGCAGCGCCGGCAGCATCGCCGGACCCAGCAGCAGCACCATCAGCGCGCCCAGCGCGAACAGTGCGCCGGCCACCGGCCGCTGCGTTCGCCGGCCATGCAGCAGGTTGACGGCGGAAGCGGCGGCGACCGTGTAGAGCCAGACTGCGACCGCCTCGAACATGCCTTCGCCGAACAGCCAGGCGATCGCCACCAGATGCAGATGCACCGCGATGAACACCCAGCGTGCACGCGGCCTTGCGGCGTAGTGGTCGCTGGTGCCGGCGGTGAGGTTGGCGACCGCCCCCGCGCAGATGTCGAACGCCAGCACCGCCGCGATGACCGCGCGCCACAGGGGGATGTCGCCAAACGCCCAGGGATCGAGCACCACCAGCGCCAGCGTGCCGATGGCGCCGAAGCCTAGGACGAGCAAGATCTCGGCGCGGGTCTGGGTCTCGCCGAAGATTTCGTGGAGGTAGGCGGGGATGCGGATCATCCGCGCACTATGGCTACGCGGGCGGCGCGATCAAGCCATGAAAAGCCCGGTGCAGAGCCGGGCCTCTCGGTGCGGGCCGGATGCGGACCTTGCACGCACCGCTTTCGATGGGCTTCCGCCTCGGGTCCTGGCACCGCCGAGCACCGTGGCCGTGCCTTCTCGCGCTACTTCTTCATCATGGCGCCGCCGGTGAGGCCGCCCGTGGTGGTGTAGAGCTTGCAGCTGCCCGTGCAGGTGGAGCCGCCGGCGCCGCAGATGATGGTGGTGCTGCCGCGCCCGAGAACGCAGCTTCCGCTGGCATTGGCGCCGGAGCACCGGCAATCGAAGGTGCCGGACTGGCCGCCGCTGTTGTTGAGCCGCATCTGGCTCTGCGACTCCATCTGCACGACGGCGCCCTTGGGTATCTGCATCGTGGTGGATTTTTTCGTCTCGGCCGCCGTTGCGAAGCCTGCGGCGAAGACGGCCGCGAGCAGGGCGGCGAGGATGAGAATGGATCGCATGCCAAACTTGCCCATGTCGACTCTCCCGATCTGCCGCGTGCCGCGCGGCCTATCGCTTCATCATGATCTTGCCGCCGCCGGTGGTCGTGGTCATCTCGCAGGCGCCGGTGCAGCTGTCGCCCGACTTGCCGCATTCGAGCGTGCCTTCGGTCTGCACGGTCGAGCAGCTTCCGCTGGCCGAGCAGCTGCAGGAATAGGTGCCGCCGATGTTGGCGCCGTTGCGTATATTGAACCGCCCGTTGCTCATCTTCTGGACGGTGCTGCCGGCTGGAATCTGCACCGCGGTCGTGTGCTTGGGCTTGGCCGACAGCGGGCCGGGAAACCCAACCGCGGCAACGACCAGCGCGAGGCCTATGCCGGCAAGCAGAGTGCGGATCATCGCCATGCGACATCCTCCTTTGCAGAAGCGATCCGTCTGCCTGCGAAGATACACGCTTCCGCAACGTAAGCAACCGCGCGGGCATTGGGGGAGGGCGCGTGCCCGAGACGAAAAAGCCCGGCGCGAAGGCCGGGCTTTGCTGGTGCAGGTTGCGCGGGGACCTAGTGGTCCATCGCCTTGACGATCTCTTCCGTCATCTTCTTGGCGTCGCCCAGCAGCATCATGGTGCCGTCCTTGTAGAACAGCGTGTTGTCGATGCCGGCATAGCCGGAGCCGAGCGAGCGCTTGACGAACAGGCAGGTGCGCGCCTTGTCCACGTCGAGGATGGGCATGCCGTAGATCGGGCTGCTCTTGTCGTCACGCGCCGACGGGTTGGTCACGTCGTTGGCGCCGATGACGTAGGCTACGTCGGCCTGCGCGAACTCGGAGTTGATGTCCTCGAGCTCGAACACCTCGTCATAGGGCACGTTGGCCTCGGCCAGCAGCACGTTCATGTGGCCGGGCATGCGGCCCGCCACCGGGTGGATGGCGTATTTCACCTCGACCCCATGCGCCTTCAGCTTGTCGGCCATCTCGCGCACCGCGTGCTGCGCCTGCGCCACCGCCATGCCGTAGCCGGGCACGATGATGACCTTCTGCGCGTTCATCATCAGATAGGCGGCGTCGTCGGCCGAGCCCTGCTTGACCGTGCGCTGCACGCCGTCATCGGCCGCGGCGGCGGTGGTCTCGCCGCCGAAGCCGCCGAGGATGACGGAGATGAACGAGCGGTTCATGCCCTTGCACATGATGTAGCTGAGGATCGCGCCCGACGAGCCGACCAGCGCACCGGTGATGATCAGCGCGAGGTTGCCCAGCGTGAAGCCGAGCGCGGCAGCCGCCCAGCCCGAATAGGAATTCAGCATCGACACGACCACCGGCATGTCGGCGCCGCCGATGGGGATGATGAGCAGCACGCCCAGCAGCAGCGACACCGCCACGATCATCCAGAACACCGCCGTCGACTGCGTGGTCACCAGCATGACGATCAGGACGACAAGTGCTGCGCCCAGCGCGATGTTGATGACATGGCGCATCGGCAGCATGATCGGCTTGCCCGACATGCGGCCATCGAGCTTCAGGAAGGCGATGACCGAGCCGGTGAAGGTGATCGCGCCGATGGCGACGCCGAGGCTCATCTCCACCAGCGCCTGCGCGTGGATGTTGCCGATCGCGCCGATGCCGAAGCTCTCCGGCGCGTAGATGGCGGCGGCTGCCACCATGACGGCGGCGAGGCCGACGAGGCTGTGGAAGGCGGCGACGAGCTGCGGCATCGACGTCATGGCGATGCGGCGCGCGATGAAGGCGCCGGCGCCGCCGCCGATGGCGAGGCCCACCACGATGAGCACGAAGCCGTTCACGCTGGGGGTGGCCAGCGCCAGCGTGGTGACGATGGCGATCGCCATGCCGACCATGCCGTACATGTTGCCCTGCCGGCTGGTGGTCGGATGCGACAGGCCGCGCAGCGCCAGGATGAAGAGGATGCCCGAGACGAGGTAGAGGAAGGAAGCGAGGTTCGCGTTCATTGTGGTGCGCTCACTTCTCTTTCTTCTTGTACATGGCGAGCATGCGCTGGGTGACCAGGAAGCCGCCGAAGATGTTGACCGCTGCCAGCACCAGCGCCACGAAGCCGAAACCGGTGGCCGCGCCGGCCGCCGAGATGCCCACCGCCAGCAGCGCGCCGACCACGATCACCGAGGAAATGGCGTTGGTGACGGCCATCAGCGGGGTGTGCAGCGCAGGGGTCACCGACCAGACCACGTAGTAGCCGACGAAGATCGCCAGCACGAAGATGGCGAGGCGGAACACGAAGGGATCGACCGCGCCGCCGGTGGCGGCGTGGGCGGCCGCCCCCAGCGCGTCTGCCGCGTCCGCCGCCCTCTCGTCGGCGAAGGCGAGCCGCACCGCGGCTACAGCCTGGTCGAGCTGGTCGAGCGCCTGTTCAAGAACCGACTTTTCCATCACGCATCTCCACCGGTCTTGGCGGTCCTGGCAGATTTCGCCGGGCGCGTCCCGCCCGCGCTTCCGCCCTTGGCGGGCGCACCGGGTTTCAGCGGAGCATCCGCCTTCGCGGCGGCGCGGGGCGAGGGCACCTTGTCCTGCCCGGCCGGCTTCGCCGCTGGCTTCGCGGCGGCGGACTTGACGGCTTTCGCCTTCGTTGCAGGCGCTGCCGCAGCCGGCTCCTTGCCGGCGAAACCGGGATGCACGACCTTGCCGCCCGTCGTCAGCATGGTCGCCTTGACCAGCTCGTCCTCGGGGTTGATCGCCAGCTGCTTGGTGCCCTTGTCGACCAGCGTCTCCAGGAAGGCGAAGAGGTTGCGGGCATAAAGCAGCGAGGCCGAAGCCGCGATGCGGCCGGGCATGTTGAGATGGCCGACGATCTTGACGTCGTTGGCGGTGGTCACGACCTTGCCGGCCTGCGCACCCTCGACATTGCCGCCGCGCTCGACCGCCAGGTCGACGATCACCGAGCCGGGCTTCATGGAGGCGACCATGGCCGCCGAGATCAGCTTCGGGGCCGGGCGCCCGGGGATGAGCGCCGTTGTGATGACGATGTCCTGCTTGGCCACGTGCTCGGCGGTCAGCGCCGCCTGCTTGGCCTGGTATTCCTTCGACATTTCCTTGGCGTAGCCGCCGGCGGTCTCGGCGGCCTTGAACTCCTCGTCCTCCACCGCGATGAACTTCGCGCCGAGCGAGGCCACCTGCTCCTTGGCGGCCGGCCGCACGTCGGTCGCGGTGACCACCGCGCCCAGCCGGCGCGCGGTCGCGATCGCCTGCAGGCCGGCGACGCCGGCGCCCATGACGAACACCTTGGCGGCGGGCACCGTGCCGGCCGCCGTCATCATCATCGGCAGGGCGCGGTCGTATTCGGCGGCGGCATCGATCACCGCCTGGTAGCCGGCGAGATTGGCCTGCGAGGAAAGGATGTCCATCACCTGCGCGCGGGTTATGCGCGGCATGAATTCCATGGCGAAGGCGGTCACGCCGGCCCTTGCCATGGCGGCCACGGCGGCGTCGTTGCCGTAGGGGTCCATGGTGGCGATCACGGCCGCGCCGGCCTTGTAGCCCTTGAGCTCGGCATCGGTCGGCCGTCGCACCTTGAGCACCACGTCGGCCTTTGCGGCATCGGCGGCCTTGCCGATCCTGGCGCCGGCCTTGGCGAATTCGTCATCGGGAATGCGCGATCCCGCGCCGGCGCCCGCCTCGATCACGACATCGAAACCGAGAGCAGCCAAGCGCTTTACGGTGTCGGGCGAAGCGGCCACACGCGGCTCGTTCGCCTCCGTCTCGCGCGGCACGAATACGATCTGTCCCACGGACTGGCTCCCCTCCGGTCGGGAATAGTCAGAAAAAAGCCCGCACGAGGCGGGCCGATGGTCCCTGCTAGCGGAGCAGGAACCCGCCGACTGCGACGATCAGGATGAAAAGCACCGTCGCGGAAAAGAAGCCGGCCGACGTGAAGAAGCCGAATGCCATGGCCACGAGCACCGCCGCACAAACGAGCGAGCCCCATTTCGCCAGCGCGAGGAACAAGGCGTAAGTGTTCTCGTGCTCGGCATAGTCCATTTCGGCGCCCGTCTCGAGCGGTCCGGTCGGCGTGTGGTCGGCCATCATTGCACCCCTGAAATGCTCTCGGGCGCTGATAGCGAAAAGAATGCGGGAGGGCAATGGCGGGAATTGTCGCGGCGGGCGCCGAGCCCACAGCGGCGGCCCCCGGCAAGCCGCATCAGCTCAGCCAGCGCTTGCGCCGCTTGTAGTGTTTCACGTCGCGGAACGACTTGCGGCCCTCGCCCCCCACGCCCAGGTAGAACTCCTTGACGTCCTCGTTTTCGCGCAGCGAGTGCGCGTCGCCATCGAGCACCACGCGGCCGGATTCGAGTATGTAGCCGTATTTGGCGTAGCGAAGCGCCACGTTGGTGTTCTGCTCGGCCAGCAGGAAGGACACGCCCTGCTCCTCGTTGAGCTTGCGCACGATCTCGAAGATCTCCTCCACCAGCTGCGGAGCCAGCCCCATCGAGGGCTCGTCGAGCAGGATCATCTTCGGCCTGCTCATCAGCGCGCGGCCGATCGCCGTCATCTGCTGTTCGCCGCCTGAGGTGTAGCCGGCCTGCGACCCGCGCCGCGCTTTCAGCCGCGGGAAATAGGTGTAGACGAGGTCGAGGTCCTCCCTGATGGCGGAATTGCCGTCCCGGCGCGTGAAGGCGCCTGTCAGCAGATTGTCCTCGACGGTCAGGTGGCCGAAGCAGTGGCGGCCTTCCATCACCTGGATGCAGCCGCGCCGCACGAGCTCGTTGGGCGACAACGCCTCGACGCGCTCGCCTTCGAACTGGATGTTGCCCTTGGTGACGGCGCCGCGCTCGGCCCCCAGCAGGTTCGAAATCGCCTTCAGCGTCGTCGTCTTGCCGGCGCCGTTGGCGCCCAGCAGCGCGGTGATGCCGCCGCGCGGGACGGTGAGCGAAACACCCTTCAGCACGAGGATCACATGGTCGTAGATCACCTCGATATTGTTGACCGACAGGATATCGCCGGCTGGGCTCGCTTCAGGCGCTGCTGCTGACATCTTGGCTCCGGGCGGGCTCTCTGGGGCTTTCTGGCGGGCCGCGTGGCTTCCTCCCCCGCCGGGGCGGGGGAGGAAGGGTCCGCTGCTACATCTTGCACTCTTCGTTGACAGGCCAGGGGGCGTTGGCGTCGGCGTATTTCTTCGCCTCCGTCGCCACCAGGCTGTCGATCGAGGCGCGGTCCGCCTGCAGCAGGTCGGACGACTTCACGAACTTCGCGCCGTCCCATTCGAGCATCCACGCGCCCGAATGGCCGGTGTGGTTGGCGCAGGTCGTGGCGAAGGGCGGGATCATGCCCTCGGCGCCGAGTTCCTTGATGCGGGCCTCGTCGAATTTGAGGTTTTCCAGCCCCCAGCGCAGTTGCTCGGCATTCACCACCTTGGTGGAGAAATGGTCCTGCGCGGTCTTGATGCCCTCCACCAGCATCATCGAGATCAGCACGCCGCGCTGGTAGAACACCCAGTCGAACTCGCCCTGCTCCTTGTTGATGAGCGACTTGCCGGCGTCGACCACGTATTTCTTGATGTCCTGCATCACCGGCGAGTCCGAGTTCGGATAGCTCCACGAGATCGCGCGGTAGCCCTTGCCGCCGTCGCCCACCAGCTTGAGGTCGGCGTCAAGCGAAGCCCACCAGATGCCGACGAACTGGTTCATCGGATATTTGGTCTTCACCGCCTCGGTGATGGCGCCGGCGTTCATGGCGCCCCAGCCCCACATGACCACGAAGTCGGGACGCTCGCGACGGATCTGCAGCCACTGCGCCGACTGGTTCTGCATCTCGGTCAGGCCGACCGGGATGGGCAGGAAGCTGAAGCCGTGCTCGGAGGCGAGCTTCTCGAACAGCGGGATCGGCTCCTTGCCGTAGGGGTGGTCGAGATGCAGGAAGGCGATCTTCTTGCCTTTCAGGCTGGCCAGGTCGCCGCCCGAGATGTTCTGCAGGATCATCGAGGCGCCGTCCCAGTAGGAGGCCGGCGGGTTGTAGGCCCACTGGAAGGTCTTGCCGTCCTGCATGGCCGAGAAGCCGTAGCCCGGCGCCAGGATCGGCACCTTGTCGACATTGGTCTTGGGCAGCACCTGCAGGGTGATGCCCGTCGACCAGGGCTGGGTCACGATGCCCGCGGCCTTGGTCTTCTCGTAGCACTCCACGCCCTTCTCGGTGTTGTAGCCCGTCTCGCACTCCTCGTAGTTGAGCCTGACGCCGTTGAGGCCGCCGTCGCGCTCGTTGAGCATGGCGATGTAGTCGCGCTGGCCGTTCATCAGCGGGATGCCGGTCGCGGCAAACGGGCCCGTGCGATACGACAGGTTGGGCAGACTGACGGCGTCCTGGGCGAACGCGCCGGGGGCAGACGCCAGCGGCGCGGCCAGGGCGACCGCCACAAGAACCGACTTCACTAGGTTTCTCATCTTGCTTCCTCCACTTGTCCGTTTCTCCTTGCTTGGATCGGGCGAACCAACCCCGGTCGGCCGGCGGCCCGGCCCAACTGCTCCGTCAGTGCGGGAAGGGCCACAGTATGAGCTTCTCCCTTATGACGGCCCAGAACCGCGCGAGCCCGTGCGGCTCCACGATCAGGAACGTGATGATGAGCGCGCCGACGACCATGACGTTGAGATGCTCGGCGGTGGCGGGCGCGATGGGCACGCCGAGGGCAGCCGGCACGGTGCTCAGCAGAACCGGCAGCGCCACGATCAGGATCGCGCCGAGATAGTTGCCCATGATCGAGCCGAGCCCGCCGATGATGGCGATGAACAGCACGCGGAACGACAGCGGTATGTCGAACAGGTTGGCCTCGGCCGCGCCGCGCCACAGGAACACGAACAGCGCGCCGGCAACGCCCACGATGTAGGACGATACGAAGAAGGCGGAGAGCTTGGCCTTCATGAGGTTGATGCCGACAAGCTCGGCGGCGATGTCCATGTCGCGCACCGACTTCCAGATGCGGCCGATGCGTCCGCGCGTCAGGTTGATGGCGAGCCAGGTGACGACGCAGACCACGCCGAGCACGAAATAATACTGGGTGATGGCCTTGGCGTTGGGGCCGGCGACGGTGATGCCGAACATGTCGATGTTGGGCACCTGGATGGCGACCGACGCGCTGTAGTTGGTCAGCCACGACCATTTCTGGAAAAGCCAAACCAGGAAGAACTGTGCCGCCAGCGTGGCGATGGCGAGGTAGAAGCCCTTGATGCGCAGCGACGGCAGGCCGAAGGCCACGCCGACCGCGGCCGAGAAGAAGCCCGACAGGGCGATCGCGGCGACCAGGTTCAGCTCCGGGAAGATGGTGACGAGCTTGTAGCAGGCATAGGCGCCGACGCCCATGAAGGCGCCGGTGCCGAGCGACAGCTGCCCGGCGTAGCCCGTCAGTATGTTCAGCCCCAGCGCCGCCAGCGAATAGATCAGCACCGGGATGAGCAGCGCGCGGAAGGCGAATTCGCTGGCGGTCAGCGGAAACACCACGAAGGCCAGCAGCAGGATGAAGGCCAGCAGCCACGCATCCTGCCTGACCGGGAAGAGCGCGTGGTCGGCGGCGTAGCTGGTCTTGTACTGGCCCGCGATGCGATAGAGCATTGTCGTCTCACACCCGCTCGATGATGCGTTCGCCGAACAGGCCCTGCGGCCGGAACAGCAGCACCAGCAGCGCCAGCACATAGGCAAACCAGGTCTCGGTGTTGCCGCCCAGCAGCGGCTGGCCCCAGTAGATCTCGAACAACTTTTCCAGCACGCCGATCATCAGCCCGCCGACGATGGCGCCCATGACCGATTCCAGCCCGCCCAGCATCAGCACCGGCAGCGCCTTGTAGGCGATCACCTCCAGCGCGAAGGACACGCCGGCGCGGGAGCCCCAGGCGATGCCCGTCGCCAGCGCAATGAGGCCGGCGATGAACCAGACCAGCACCCAGATGGTGGACAGCGAGATGCCCACCGACAGCGCGGCCTGGTGGTCGTCGCCCAGCGCGCGGATGGCGCGGCCCATCTTGGAACGGTTGAGGAAGAGCAGCAGCACCGCCACCAGAAGCACCGCGCCCACGACCACGGTCACGTCGCGCTGCTCGATCGAGACGAAGCCGCCGAAGGGCTCGAACTCGAAGCTGCCGGTGGGAATGCCCAGCTCCTGCGTGATCATGCGCTTGTTCTCGCCGCCGAAGATGATCTCGCCGAAGCCGATCAGGAACAGCGTGATGCCGATGGTGGCCATGAACAGGATGATGTCGGGCTGGTTGACCAGCGGGCGCAGCACCACGCGCTCGATGCTCCAGGCCAGCATGTACATCACGATGAGGGTCAGCGGCAGGGCGAGCCAGGCCGGCACGCCGCGCTCGTGCAGCCCCACCAGGGTCAGCGCGGCGAACACCACCATGATGCCCTGCGCGAAGTTGAAGATGCGCGAGGACTTGTAGATGAGCACGAAGCCGAGCGCGATCAGCGCGTAGAGGACGCCGGAGACGAGGCCTTCCCAAAGCACCTGGATGAGGAAGTCGGGCGCGCCGAACATGTCGGCGAACGGCTTCACCAGGATCGAGTTCAGAAGCTCCATTTCCGGCGTTCCTCCCAGACGGCCGGGCCGTTCCCGTCAGCCTCCCAGCTGCGGAAACAGGCCGACCAGGCCGATGATGATGAGGTAGATGGCGACGATGTAATTGAGCAGCCGCGGCACGATGAGGATGAGCACGCCGGCGATCAGCGAGATGAGCGGGGAAAGCGGAAGGTCTGGCATCGGTCGGTTCCTTTCGGGGTCAGTGCGGCACGCCGAGATAGGCGTCGATGACCGCCTGGTCGTTCTTCACCTCGTCGGGCGTGCCGTCGGCAATCTTCTTGCCGTAGTCGAGAACGACGACACGGTCTGAAAGGTCCATGACCACGCCCATGTCGTGCTCGATCAGCGCGATCGTGGTGCCGCGCTGGCGGTTCACGTCGAGGATGAAGCGGCTCATGTCCTCCTTCTCCTCCAGGTTCATGCCCGCCATCGGCTCGTCCAGCAGCAGCAGCGACGGCTCCATGGCCAGCGCGCGGCCAAGCTCGACCCGCTTCTGCAGCCCGTAGGGCAGGCGGCCGACCGGCGTGCGCCGGATATGCTGGATCTCGAGGAAGTCGATGATCTCCTCCACCACCTTGCGGTGCTCGATCTCCTCCCGCAGCGCCGGGCCGTGCCACAGCATCTGCCAGCCGATGTTGCGCTTCATCAGGGTGGAGCGGCCGGCCATGATGTTGTCCAGCGTCGACATGCCCTTGAACAGCGCCACGTTCTGGAAGGTGCGGGCGATGCCCTGGCGCACGGCGTGGTGCGGCTTCATCGCGCGGCGCTCGACGCCGCGGAACACGATGGTGCCCTGCTGCGGCGTGTAGAAGCCGTTGACGACGTTGAGCATCGAGGTCTTGCCGGCGCCGTTGGGGCCGATGATGGCGCGGATCTCGCCCTTGCGGATGTCGAAGGAGATGTCGGTGATCGCCTTCACGCCGCCGAAGGCGAGCGAGACGTTCCTGATCTCCAGCAGCACGGCGCCCTTGGCCAGCCCGTCGTCGCGGGCGGCGGCGAACTGGGCTTGCGCGGAATGGGCGTTCATTCGGCGGCCTCCCGTCGCATCGTCTCCGCCGGCGCGTCGTAGACCTTCGCGTCGGCGATGCGCACGGTGGCGCGGATGCGGCCCTTGCGACCGTCCTCATAGGTCACCTCGGTCTCGACATATTTCTCGTTCGAGCCGTCGTAGAGCGCCTCGATCAGGTCGTCATAGCGCTCGCCGATGAAGCCGCGGCGCACCTTCTGGGTGCGCGTCAGCTCGCCGTCGTCGGCGTCCAGCTCCTTGTGCAGGATGAGGAAGCGGCGCACCTGCGCGCCGGCCATCATCGGCTCTTTCGAGAGCTTCAGGTTCACCTCGTCCACGTGGCGGCCGATCATGGCGTAGACCTCGGGGTGGCCGGCGAGCTCCTGGTAGGAGGCATAGGCGATGTTGTTGCGTTCGGCCCAGTTGCCGACGGCGGTAAGGTCGATGTTGATGAAGGCGGCGCAGAAGTCGCGGCCGTCGCCGAAGGCGACCGCCTCCTTGATGTTGGGATAGAATTTCAGCGCGTTCTCGATGTATTTCGGCGCGAACAGCGCGCCCGACGCCAGCCGCCCGACATCCTTGGCGCGGTCGATGATGCGAAGCTGGCCGTCCTTGTCGAAGAAGCCGGCGTCGCCGGTCCGCACATAGCCGTCGGCGGTCAGCACTTCGTTCGTCTTCTCGTCGTCGCGATAATAGCCCGAGAACATGCCGGGCGAGCGGAACAGCACCTCGCCCCCGTCGGAGATGCGGATGTCGACATTGGGCGCTGCCGGGCCGACCGCGTCGGAGCGCACATGGCCGTCGGCCTGGCAGGTCACGTAGAGGAACGCCTCGGTCTGCCCGTAGAGCTGCTTGAGGTTGATGCCGAGCGAGCGGAAGAAGGAAAACAGGTCCTCGCCGATCGCCTCGCCGGCGGTGTAGGCCACGCGGATGCTTGAAAGCCCAAGCACGTTCTTCAGCGGGCCGTACACCAGGAACTCGCCGAGCCAGTAGCCAAGGCGGGCGGCCAGCGGCACCGGGCGGCGCTCGAGGATCGCCTCGCCATATTTGCGCGCATGCGCGACGAAGCGGCGGAAGAGCCATTTCTTCAGCCGGCTCGCATCCTCCATGCGGATGGTGACCATGGTCAGCAGGCCCTCGAACACGCGCGGCGGCGCGAAGTAGAAGGTGGGCCCGATCTCGCGCAGGTCCTGCGCCACGGTCTCGGGGCTCTCGGGGCAGTTGACGCAGAAGCCGCTGACATAGCCCTGCGCGTAGTTGAGGTAGTGGTCGCCCACCCAGGCCAGCGGCAGGTAGGCGAGCACGCTGTCCTTCTCGCTCAGATGGTCGAAGGCGACCGTGTCGCGCGCAGCCTTCACCGCCGCTTCCGAGCGGATCATCACGCCCTTGGAACGGCCCGTGGTGCCGGAGGTGTAGAGCATGATGGAAACGTCGTCGCCGCTCGCGGCGCGGATGTCGGCCTCCCACCGCGCGGCTGCGCCGGCATCGCCGGCCATGATGGCGCGGCCGCTTTCCTGCACGGCCTCGAAGGACGCGAGGTCGGCATGGTCGTAGTCGGCCAGGCCGCGCGGCTCGTCATAGATCAGGGATTTGAGCCGGGGGATGCGGGCGGCGAAGGAGCGGATCTTGTCCACCTGCTCCTGGTCCTGCACGATCGCCAGGCGCACGCCGGCATGGTCGAGCACATAGGCCATCTCCTCCGCCACGGCGTCGGCATAGACGGGAACGGGGATGGCCCGCAGCGACTGCAGCGCGGCGATCGCCCAATAGAGGCGCGGCCGGTTGGCGCCCACCACGGCGACCTTGTCGCCGGGGCCGACGCCGGTTGCGCGAAGGCCCAGGGCGAAGGCGCGGATCTCGTCCAGCTGCTGCCGCCAGCTCCAGCTCTGCCAGATGCCGAAATCCTTGTGGCGCATGGCCGGCCGGTCGCCAAAACGCTCGGCGTTGAGCAGCAGGTATTTCGGAAACGTGTCGAGTTCAGCCGCGTCCTGCGCCAAGACCTCGTTCCTCCCGTCGGGCGCTGCCGCCCAATTTACCCGCGGCTCGCGATCATTGCGCGGGCCCTTTTTGTTCCTCTGACGTTTTCACGAATCCGCACGCTCCGCAACTCGGGGCTTGACAGACAGGATGGCAATTAGTCTGTTCAATGGGCGGCATAGCGCTCTCGGCCGGCATGGCCGGAGCTGCCTGCTTCCCCCACGATCATCTGCGCTTTCAGGCCTCGTAGCTGCGCAGGCTGGCGAGGTCGAGCACGGTTATGCGATTGTGCGAGACCGTGAGCAGGCCTTCGGCCTCCAGCTCGCGCAGGCTGCGGTTGACCACCGGCCGCGAGAGCGCGGCGAGCAGCCCCAGCTCCTCCTGGCTGATCTCGATCTGGTCGCGCGTGCCGGGATAGAGGACCGGATTGAAGAGCCAGGAGAGATTGCGCGCAACCCGGGCCTTGGGGCCGAGGATGCGATCATATTCGATTGTGGCGATGAACTGGCCCATGCGCTCGTTGAGCTGGCGCACGAGGAAGCGGTTGAAGCCGGTGGAGTTCTCGAACAGCCACATGAAGGTTGCGCGCGGCATCATGGCGAGCCGCGTGTCGCGGATCGCCACCAGGTCGTATTTGCGCGGCTCGTCCTTGATGACCGAGCCCTCGCCGAACCAGCCGCCGGTGCCGACGCCGGCGAAGGTCATCGCCTTGCCGGAATGCGAGATGGTGCTGATCTTCACCAGGCCGGAGACGACGCCGGTCCAGTAGTCGAGGCGGTCGCCGCGATGACAGACATAGCTGCCCTTGGGAAAGTGCCGCTCGATCATGCCGCGGCGCGCGCGCTCCAGCTCCGCCTCCCGGAGCTCGCCCGCCCAGATCGCGTCTCGGCCGATGTCTTCCCTCGCGTTCATCCTTCCTCGCGGTGGCGCCGGCCGGCTTCGGTTGCCGAACCGAGTATGGACCAGCGCCGCCGGAGCCGGCGGCCGACGCGTCAGGCCGCGCGCGGCAGCAGGTATTTCGCCGTCGGAAGGACGGTGAGGGGAGCGAGCTCGCCCTGGCGGCGCTCGAACAGCATGCGCTGCTCCATCGGCGTCGACTCGAAGAAGGGGAAACGCTCCGCCACCTTGTCGCATGCCTCGGGATAGACCGACTGGTAGAGGTGGCCGGAAACGGTCAGCCCCGGATACTGCCGGGCGCCCATCACCTCCTCGGCGTAGAGGATGCGCTTGTAGAAGGCGACATGCTCCTCGCGCACGGTGGTGAGGCAGGCGCTGGGATCGAAATAGCGGCAGGCAACCTGCGCCAGCCGCAATGTGAGATAGGGCACCACCTTCAGCGCGACCGACCAGTCGGGATCGCCGGCGAAGCGGCTGGGATCGACGAAGGTCTCGCCACGCGCCAGGCGCGGCTCCAGCACGTCGCGGAATATCTTCATGCTGGGCCCGACCGGCGTCTCGGCCGTGATGTGATGCAGCCGGATCGTGCTGACCAGGTAGCCGTCATAGTAGACGCCGAAAGTATAGGAGTTGGGCGTGTTGTCGAATTCGTCGACGATGCGCCGGTCGAAGCTGTCCTCGATCAGTCCCGCCGCGTGGTAGGACTCGTAGCGCAGCCTGTAGATGTCATCGAGGTCTTCGCCGCTCTCGCAGCGCCGGTATTCGACATGTTCCAGAAGCTGGGAGACGTTGCGGGCGAAAGCAGTCATCTCGCCCGAATAGAGAGGTCGAACCGGCCTGCGGCCGGGTATCAGCTGCCGTACTTCAGCACTCGAACTCATGATTTACCCTCGTGTCCGCCAACACGAAAGATAGTTTACAGCACGTTAACCCAAGGCGTGAAAGGAAAAATCACCGCGACCGCGTTAAAGCATCATTAACGTTAATGCGGCCCCGGCCGCATGTTGCGGGACCGGGCAGGGCGGGAACAGGCGCGACCTGCGCGGGGATCAGTTCTTGACGGCGGCGAGGTTGACGGTCTTGGCAGGCGCCGCGCTGCCCAGTTCGGCGGCGAAGGGCCAGGCATGCACTGACATGGTCTCGATGCCCGACGCGGTCAGCGCGGCACCGAACAGGAAGCCCTGCACCAGGTCCGGCTTGACCGTCTGCGACAGGATCTTGAGCTGGTCGAAGGTCTCGACGCCTTCGATCGTGACCTGCAGGCCGAGGCCGCGCGACAGGTTGACGACGCCCTTCAGCAGCTCGAGCGAGCGCGCGTTCTGGGTCACGTCCATGAGGAAGCTGCGGTCGATCTTGACCTTGTCCAGCGACAGCGTGTGCAGATAGCTCAGGCTGGAGTAGCCGGTGCCGAAATCGTCGAGCGCGATGCGCACCCCGATGGCCTTCAGCTCCTCGAGGAAGATGCGGGTCGACGACTTGTCGTCGAGCAGGGCGGTTTCGGTGACCTCGATCTCGAGGCGATGCGGCGCCAGCCCCGCGACCTGGAGCGCCGACTTCACCTTGTCGACGATGTCGTGGCTATGGAAATCCTTGGCCGAGAGGTTGACCGACACGGCGATAGGCTCGGGCCACTTCACGCATTCGGCGCAGGCCTGCTCCAGCACGAAGGTTGAGATGTCGGCGATGATGCCGATCTCCTCGGCGAGCGGAATGAAGACGCCGGGCGAGATCGGGCCGAGCTCGGGGTGGTCCCAGCGGCACAGAGCCTCGCAGCTGGCGATGCGCATGGAATTCATGGCGACGATCGGCTGGTACACGACACGCAGCGCGCGCGCCTCGACGGCGCTGCGCAGGTCGGCCTTGAGCAGCTGGCGGTTGCGGAACTCCGCATCCATCACCGCCTCGAAAAGCCGCCAGCGGTTCTTGCCCTGCTCCTTGGCCTTGTAGAGGGCCAGGTCGGCCTTGACGATCATCCCGTCGACGTCGCTCTTTTTGGCGCGTGACAGCACGGCGCCGGCGCTCATCTGCACGCGCAGGGCATGGCCGGACACGTCCACCGTGCCGTGGAGGTCGGCGAACAGCTGGTCGAGCAGGCTGGTCAGTTCCTCCTCGCCGGTGACCTGGTTGAAGAACACCATGAACTCGTCGCCGCCGAAGCGGCTGACCTTGACGTCGTCGGAGGCGAGGCGGCCGAGCTTCTCGGCGACAGCGCAAATCAGCCCGTCGCCGATCGGGTGGCCGAGCGTGTCGTTCACGCTCTTGAAGTCGTCGAGGTCGAACACGACGATGGCGCACAGGCGGTTGGGGTCGCCGCCCGAAAGCAGCTCGCCCACCATCTCGTGCAGCCAGGCGCGGTTGGGCAGGTTGGTCAGGCTGTCGAAGCGCGCCATGTGGCGGATGCGCTCCTCGGCCTCGACGCGGGCGGTGATCTCCTCGAAAGTGATGACGCCGAGCTCGTCGTCGCCGGACCGTGCCGAGAGCTCGAAATGACGGCCGTTGGAGGCGCGGACCTGCAGCTTGCGGTCGCGGCCCTCGCGCAGCGCGCGCGTGAGCTGGGTTTCGACGTAGCGGCTGTCCTTCAGCGACAGCATGCCGCCGGCCACGCCGCGCATCAGCACGGCGCGCAGCGAACGGCCGAGCAGGCGGTCCGGAGCGTCGATCTGCAATGCCTTGGCGGCCTCCGAATTGGCCACCACGACGCGGCTTTCGGGGCTGAGCATGACCAGCCCGTGCGGCATGGTGTTGAGTGCGCGGTTGAAGCGCTGCGCCAGCAGCCGCGCTTCGCGGTGGCCGATCACGGCCGAGAAAAGCACGTCGCGCACGTGGTCGGCGGTGCCGGTGATGATGAGGTAGAACGGGATGATCAGCAGGCCGAAGATCACGTAGGGCAGGCCGCCATGCAGGATGAAGCCCGCGCCGATCGGCGCCACCAGCGCGAAGGCGAAGATGCGCACCATCCGGTACGAACCGTAGTTGCGCCCGACGACGCTGGGCATCGAGCCGACCGTGACGGACAGCGCCACTATGGCGGCGAAGTAGCCTGAATCGAGATAGAGCCCGACGAAGCAGAAGGTGCCGAGCACGAGCCCCTGCAGCGTGCCGCGGATGAGATAGGAGCGCTCCAGCCGCTCCGCCTCGGGGCGCGTGGTGATGCGGGCCGTGCGCTTGATGCGCCACATGCCGGCCCAGCGCCATATGCCGACGCCGAGCAGGACCGCGCTCAGCCAGGCATAGACCGGCTTCCCGCTGTCCCAGTATGCGAGGTAGGCGCCCAGCGAGTGGATCATCGCGCCGGTGAGGATCATATGGACGCGGCTGAACAACGAGCGTACGAACTCGATATATACGTCGTCAGGGATGCTGGTCCTGAAGATTCTCACGCTTCGTCACCCGTTTGCGACGATAGCTGTGGCACATCCGCCTTAAGAAAATGCTTATATAGCCGCTTTTCCGGCCTTTGGCCGGGCAGGGGAGGCCTGGCAGGGGCTGGTTGTGGGGCCTATTCGGCAGCCTGCAGGGCGGGCGCGCCGGCGGGATCGGCCAGCCGCTGCACCAGTCGCTGCCGCTCGGCCGCCGCCTTCTGCGCATTGGCGTGCTTCACGTGGCCGAAGCCGCGGATGAGCTGCGGCACCGATGCGAGGGCGGCCGCGGCTTCGATCCGCCCGGGCTCGAGGCGGGCGGCGATGTCGTCGAGATCGCGCTCATATTCGGCCAGCAGGCGGCGCTCCATGCGGCGTTCGGCGGTGTAGCCGAACAGGTCCAGCGGCGTGCCGCGCAGGCGCTTCAGCCGCGCCAGAACACGGAAGCCGGTCATCATCCACGGGCCGAAGCTCGACTTGCGCGGCTTGCCGTCGGCATCCCTGCGGCCGAGAACGGGCGGCGCCAGGTGGAATTCCAGCCGCTCGTAGGACTGGAACTCGCCTGCGAGCTGCCGCTTGAAGGCGCCATCCGTATAGAGGCGCGCCACCTCGTATTCGTCCTTGATCGCCATCAGCTTGAACAGGCTGCGGGCGGCTGCCTCCGTCACAACGGTCGACCCCGGCATGGCGCTCTGCTCCGCGGCGCGGAGGGCGGCGATGCGGGCGCGATAGCGCGCGGCGTAGGCCTCGTTCTGATAGTCTGCGAGGAAAGCGGCGCGCCGGCCCACGATCTCGTCCAGCGTTTCGGCGAGTTTCTCGGCCGGCTTGGCGGAACGCTCGACCATGGTCTGCACGGCCTGCGGCTCGTGCGCGGCGCGGCGGCCCCAGCGGAAGGCGGCGACGTTCATGGCGACCGACTGGCCGTTGAGGGCGATCGCCTTCTCGATGGCCTCGCCCGAAACTGGCAGGCCGCCATGCTGGAAGGCGAAGCCGAGCATGAACATGTTGGCGCCGACCGAATTGCCGAACAGCGCGGTGGCGGTCCGGGTGGCGTCGAAGAAGAAGGCGCGCTCGCCGGCGGCCTTGCGGATCGCGCGCTTGATGCGCTCGGTCGGCAGCGAGAAATCGGCCGACCGGGCGAAGTCGCCGGGCATGATCTCGGCCGTGTTGACCACGAACACGGTTTCGCCCTCGCGGACGGCCGACAGAACCTTCTTGGAGCCGGAGACGACGAGGTCGCAGCCGAGCACGAGGTCGGCCTTGCCGGCCGAGACGCGGATGGCGTGGATGTCTTCGGGCGAGCGCGCGATGCGCAGGTGCGAGAACACCGCGCCGCCCTTCTGGGCGAGGCCTGCCATGTCGATCAGGCCGGTGCCCTTGCCTTCCAGGTGGGCGGCCATGCCCAGGATGTTGCCGATGGTGACGACGCCGGTGCCGCCGATGCCGTCGATGATCGACGACCATCCATGCAGGCCGAGCGGGAAGATCGCCGGCTCGGGCACGCCGGCCAGCGGATCGGCCGCGCCCGCCTGGCCCTCGGCCTTGCGCAGCTTGGCGCCATGCACGGTCACGAAGGACGGGCAGAAGCCGTTGACGCAGGAGAAATCCTTGTTGCAGCTCGACTGGTCGATGCGGCGCTTGCGGCCGAACTCGGTCTCGGCCGGCTGCACCGACACGCAGTTGGATTTCACGCCGCAGTCGCCGCAGCCCTCGCAAACCAGCTCGTTGATGATGACGCGCTTGTCGGGGTCGGGGAAGGTGCCGCGCTTGCGCCGGCGGCGCTTCTCGGCGGCGCAGGTCTGGTCGTAGATCAGCGCCGACACGCCCTTCACCTCGCGCAGCTCGCGCTGCACGGCGTCGAGGTCGTCGCGGTGGTGGAAGGTGGAGCCGGTGGGGAAGGCGGCCGCGCCGCCATACTTCTCCGGCTCGTCGGTGACGACCGCGATGCGCTCCACGCCTTCGGCGCGGACCTGCCGGGCAATCATGTCGACGGTGAGGTTGCCCTCGTGCGGCTGCCCGCCGGTCATGGCGACCGCGTCGTTGTAGAGGATCTTGTAGGTGATGTTGGCGCCGGTGCCGAGCGCGAAGCGTATGGCCAGCGCGCCGGAGTGGTTGTAGGTGCCGTCACCGAGATTCTGGAATATGTGCTCGCGCTTCGAGAACGGCGCCTGGCCTATCCACTGCGCGCCTTCGCCGCCCATCTGGGTGAAGCCGACCGTCGCGCGGTCCATCCACAGCGCCATGAAGTGGCAGCCGATGCCGGCGCCCGCGATGGAGCCTTCCGGAACGTTGGTGGAGGTGTTGTGAGGGCAGCCGGAGCAGAAATGCGGCGTGCGCGAGCCGACGTCCACCGTGTCGGCCAGCATTGCCTGGAACTGCCGCAGCTTCGACACCTTGGCCGCGATGTCCTCCATCGGCCCGGCCACGCGCAGGATGCGCTCGCCCAGCGCGATGGCGATCTCGTTGGGGTCGAGTGCCGCCTTGGCGGGGAACAGCCAGTCGCCGCGCTCGTCGCGCTTGCCCACGATCACCGGCTGGTCGGCGGTGCCGTAGAGGTGCTCGCGCACCTGCGTCTCCAGCAGCGAGCGCTTCTCCTCCACCACCACGATCATTTCGAGGCCGCGCGCAAACTCGCGCATGTGCTCGTAGTCGAACGGCCACGGTGCCGCCACCTTGAACAGGCGGAGGCCCATCTGCCCGGCGCGCGCCTCGTCGATGCCGAGGTCGTCCAGCGCCTGGCGCACGTCGAGATAGGACTTGCCGACCGTGACGATGCCGATGCGGGCCTTGGGCCCGCCGGAATAGACGATGCGGTTGAGCTTGTTGGCGCGGATGAAGGCGGCGGCGGCGCTGCGCTTCCATTCATGCAGCCGCGCCTCCTGGCCCAGCTGGTCGACCTCGTGGCGGATATTTAGCCCGCCCGGAGGCATGTCGAACTCGGGATAGACGATCTGCACGCGGTCCAGCGAGGCATCCACCGAGGCGGTCGACTCGATGTTGTCCTTCACGCATTTGATCGCCGTCCAGGTGCCGGCGAAACGCGACAGCGCGTAGCCGTAGAGGCCGTAGTCGATCAGCTCCTGCACGCCCGCCGGATTGAGGATCGGGATCATCGTGTCGACGAAGAGGAACTCGGTGGCGTGCGCGACGGTGGAGGATTCGGCGTTGTGGTCGTCGCCCATCAGGGCCAGCACGCCGCCATTGCGGGAGGAGCCGGCGAGGTTGGCGTGGCGGAACACGTCGCCCGAGCGGTCGACGCCCGGCCCCTTGCCGTACCAGACGGAGAACACGCCGTCATACTTGCCCTCGCCCAGCAGCTCGGTCTGTTGCGAACCCCAGACGGCGGTTGCCGCCAGTTCCTCGTTGAGACCCGGCTCGAAGACGATGTCGGAGGCGGCGAGCTGCTTCTTGGCGCGCCATAGCTGCTGGTCGAACCCGCCGAGCGGCGAGCCGCGGTAGCCGGAAACGAAGCCTGCGGTGCGCAGGCCCGCCAGCCGGTCGCGCTCGCGCTGCATGAGCAGCATGCGGATGACGGCCTGCGCGCCCGAGACGAAAATGCGTTCCTTGGACAGGTCGAATTTGTCGTCGAGAGCGACGTCGTGCAGGGTCATTCAGATGTTCCTAGACGCGACGGGAGCGACCCAGAACGGGATTCGAGATCGCCATCATAGCCTAGTGTTCCCCGCGGGAAACCGCCGCGTCAAACGATTTCACGGCAGGCCGGCGAATAGCAACAAGAAGGGGCAGCAAGGCTGCCCTTTTGACAAAAAGATGCGCCGCTGGGAGTAGATGCGAACAAAAATTGCGTGGCGGGGTCGTTGCGCTCAGCCGGACTTGCGCAGCAGGCGCTTCAGGTTCGTGTCGAACTGCCTGGCGCCGACATAGCCATTGAAGCGGCCGATCTCCCTGCCGTTCTCGACCAGGATGAAGACCGGCGTGTAGGGCGGGCGGTCCACTTCGCTGAGATCGGCCGGCCAGCGCTGCTGCAGGTTGACGCGACGCAGCGGAATCCGCTTGCCGATCTCGCTCGCCTGGTAGGTCGGGGCGACCTGCTTGTTGAACCGCATGCAGTAGATGCAGCTCTTGACCTCGACGAAGACGAGCTCGGCGGCGACGGCGGCAGGCGCGAACAGCGAGGCGAGCGCCAGCATTCCGGCGGCGACCACAAGTCTTTTCATGAAGCGGGATTCCAGTTGTGACGGCGGGTAGATAGCGATTGTGCGGCGGCTTGCCGCACGAATCATGCGGAATGGTTATCGAGTGGTTGCTGGGCCGCCATTGTGTCGCCGGCAGGGCGGCCGCGCTGTGTGGTTTGCGCGCGGCGTGCGGATCGGCTAGGCGGGGCCGTGCAATCCGGGAGGCCGCCCTTGACCGATTATCCGGAACGTTCCGAGACGATGCGGCAGGCGCTGACCCGCGCGATCGAGTCCATCGGCGCGGAGCGCGTCACGCTGCGCGACCTGATCGGCTATCTCGGCGACCACGGCCTGCTGTTCATCTGCGCATTGCTGTCGATCCCGTTCCTGATCCCCGTCTCCATACCCGGCGTCAGCACGGTGTTCGGGCTCGGCATATTGCTGATCGGCATCGGGGTGACGCTCAACCGCACGCCCTGGATCCCCGACCGGCTGATGGACAGGCAATTGTCCGCCGATACGCTGAAGCCCGTGCTCCAGAGGGGCGCCCGGCATCTCGAGCGGATCGAGAAGGTGATCCGGCCGCGCATCGGCGCGCTCACCGGCGGGGCGATGATGAACCGTCTCAACGGACTGGCGATCGTGGCCGGCGCTGGCCTGCTGATGATCCCGCTCGGGCTGGTGCCGTTCTCGAATACGCTGCCCGCGCTCGCGATCCTGCTGCTTTGCGTCGGCATCTCGCAGCGCGACGGCGCGGTGGTGCTGGGCGGCTACGCGATGCTGGTCGCCACGACCGTCTATTTCGGCGCGCTTGCCTGGGCGGCCTACGCAGCCGGGCGCGGCGTGCTGTCGATCTTCGGCGGCGGCTGAGCGCGGGGAAGCAACCCGGGTGCAGGTTAGCCAGATTGTGCAACCTGTGCTATGCTCCGCGAAAGCCGGACCAATCAGGCAAAGCCGGAGCACCAGGATGAGCGCCCCTGTAAAGCGGACCGCCCAACCAAGCGAGATAGTACGTGATCCTTCGGTGATGAGCGGGGAGCCCGTGGTTCGGGGAACCCGAATTCCCGCCATGACGATCGTCGCCTATTTGCGTGCCGGCCACAGCAACCGCGAGATATTCGAGGATTATCCCACCCTTCCACTGGACGGGATCGAGGCCGTGATCGCATGGGCCGAGGCCGAGATCGGGCCGGAGTGGAAGACGGGTGCTCAGGCAACCGCGACCCGCACGGGGTGAGCCCCCGATTCTTCATCGACGAATGCTTGAGCGCGGCGCTTGTCGCGGTTGCGAAGGATCGTGGCTATCCAGCCGTTTTCGGCCCTCACCTCGGTATGGCAGGGTGGCAGGATTGGAACATCGTCAAGTTCGCGGTCGAGAATGGGCATGTCGTCGTGACCAACAACCGGCGCGACTTTCTAAAGGAGTACCTTAAATACGATACGCATCCCGGATTGGTCGTGTTGGTGCCGCAGGCCGAACGATCGGTCCAGACGCGCCTGTTCTCAGCGGTGTTGGACGTGTTCGATACCGCCGATGGCGACCTGGATCGAGATGCTTGTGGAGGTGCCGGCAGACGGCGAGCCCGTGTCTCGACGCTGGAACAGGCATGACCACGACATAGGCCATATCCTGACGCCGGCCTGGAAAGGCCGCTAAAACAAAGGGCCGGGATCGCTCCCGGCCCTTTTCGTTTCCGTGATGCTGCGATCAGGAAGCGGCTTCTTCGGCTGCCGGCTCCTCGGCCGGAGCCTCGGCGGCCGCCTTGGCGGCTGCCTCGTCCGCTGCCTTCTTGGCGGCGGCGGCTTCCTCGGCGGCCTTGGCGGCGGCTACGCGCTCCTGCGCCTTCTTGCCGGGCTTGGCCTTCTCGGGGTTGTTGCGCGCGTCGCGCTTGGAGATGCCGGCCTGGTCGAGGAAGCGCAGCACCCGGTCGGTCGGCAGCGCGCCGTGGTCGAGCCAGTGGCGGATGCGGTCCTCGTTGAGGACCACGCGGGCCTCGCCCTTCTCCAGCATCGGGTTCCACGAGCCGACCTGCTCGATGAAGCGGCCGTCGCGCGGCGAGCGCACGTCGGCGATGACCACGTGGTAGTAGGGGCGCTTCTTGGAGCCCGCGCGGGCCAGACGGATTTTCAGTGCCATTTCGTTTCTCCTAAGATCGGCGTTCTGTCTGTCGGTTGTATTTCGTCACTGGCTGGCGGTGCCTGCCGCGATAGCCTCGTGATGGCGGATGACTTCCTTGACGATGAAGTTGAGGAACTTCTCGGCGAAGTCGGGATCGAGATTGGCGTCCTTGGCCAGCTGCCGCAGGCGCGCGATCTGCTGCGCCTCGCGGGCAGGGTCCGCCGGCGGCAGGTCGTGCTCGGCCTTCAGCTTGCCGACCGCCTGGGTGCAGCGGAAACGCTCGGCCAGCATGTGGATCAGGGCTGCGTCGATATTGTCGATCGAGGCGCGGTATCCGGCCAGGATGGCGCGTGCCTTCTCTGTGTCGTTCATTGCACTCCCCCCAGGTCGGACGCAGCATCGGGATGGCGCCATACCATCAGCCTCTCGCCCCGCAGCGTCACTTCGCCTTCTGCAGCCGCGCCCAGCTTCTCGGCCACGCGGATGGACGGCGCGTTGGCGCGGTCGATGTAGCTGACGATGCGCGCGGGACCGCCGAGGCGCGTGATCTCGGCGCGCGCGGCGCGCGAGGCCTCGCTGGCGTAGCCGCGCCGCTGGAAGGCGGGGAAGATGGTCCAGCCGATCTCGGGTTCCGGCCAGTCGGGCGGATCGATGTGGCCGACGAAGCCGGCGAGCGCGCCGCTTGCCTTCTCCTCCACCGCCCACTGGCCGAGGCCGAACAGCGCCCAATGCCCGGCGAAGGCAGAGAGGATGGTGTGGGCCCGCGGGGCCGAGGCAACGCCGCCGACGAAACGCGTGGCCTCCGGGTCGGCAAAGAAGGCCGACACGGGCGCCAGGTCGTCCGCGCGGAAACCGCGCAGGACCAGGCGTTCGGTATCGAGGCGGGGAGGCATCATTTCTTGCCGCCCTTCGGCAGGCCGGGGAAGCCGCCCGGCATGCCCGGCAGCTTGCCGCCGCCCAGCCCCGGAAGACCACCCGGAAGACCGCCGGGAAGACCCTTGGGCAGCGCGCCGCCGAGACCCGCCGCCTCGGCCTGTTTCTGCAGGGCCTCCAGCTGCTTGGGGTCCATCTTCGACAGGTCGGGCATCCCGCCCATCATGCCGCCCATTCCTCCAAGGCCCATCTTGGAGGCGAGCCCGCCCATGGCGGCGCGCATCATGCCGCCGCCGCGGCCCTTGCCGCCCATGGCCTTCATCATGTCGCCCATCTGGCGGTGCATCTTCAGCAGCTTGTTGATGGCGGCCGCGTCCGTGCCCGAGCCCCTGGCGATGCGCTGCTTGCGGCTGTGCTTCAGCAGGTCGGGGTTGGAGCGCTCGGCCCGCGTCATCGAACCGATGATGGCGAGCTGTTGCTTGAACATGCGGTCGTCGAGGCCGGCGGCGGCCATCTGGTCCTTCATCTTGCCCATGCCGGGCATCAGGCCCATGATGCCGCCCATGCCGCCCATCTTCTCCATCTGGCGAAGCTGGTCGGCGAGGTCGTTCAGGTCGAACTTGCCGGCCTGCATCTTCTTGGCGATCGCGGCGGCCTTCTCCGCGTCGATCGTCTCGGCCGCCTTCTCCACCAGGCTGACGATGTCGCCCATGCCGAGGATACGGTCGGCGATGCGCTTGGGATGGAACTCCTCCAGCGCGTCCATCTTCTCGCCGACGCCGATCAGCTTGATCGGCTTGCCGGTGACGGCGCGCATGGAGAGTGCTGCGCCGCCGCGTCCGTCGCCGTCCATTCGGGTCAGGATCAGGCCGGTGATGCCGACGCGGCCGTCGAAATTGGTGGCGAGGTTGACGGCGTCCTGGCCGGTCAGCGCGTCGGCGACGAGCAGGATCTCGTGCGGGTTGGCGGCGCGCTTGATCTCGGCCATCTCGGCCATCAGCGGCTCGTCGATATGGGTGCGGCCGGCGGTGTCGAGGATGACCACGTCGTGGCCGCCGAGCCTTGCCGCCTGCACCGCGCGCTTGGCGATGTCGACCGGCGTCTGGCCGGCGATGATCGGCAGCGTGGCGACGTCCGTCTGCTCGCCCAGCTGGCGCAGCTGCTCCTGCGCGGCCGGGCGGCGCGTGTCGAGCGAGGCCATCAGAACCTTCTTGTTCTGACGCTCCGAAAGGCGCTTGGCGATCTTGGCCGAGGTGGTGGTCTTGCCCGAGCCCTGCAGGCCCACCATCATCACGACCACGGGCGCCGGCGCGTTCAGGTCGATGGCGACGCCTTCGGCGCCCAGCATGTCGACAAGCTCGTCATGGACGATCTTGACGACCATCTGGCCGGGCTTGATCGACTTCAGCACGGCCGCGCCGACAGCCTTCTCGCGCACCTTCTCGGTGAAGGAGCGCACCACGTCGAGCGCCACATCGGCCTCGAGCAGCGCGCGGCGCACCTCGCGCAGCGCGGCCGAGACATCCGCCTCGGACAGCGCGCCGCGGCCGGTCAGGCCGTTCAATATGGAGCCAAGGCGTTCCTGAAGGCTCTCGAACATCCGCTTTCCTCTTGTCCCGTGTCAGATGACCCGAGAGGTAGTGTCTTTCGCGCCAAGTCCCAACCGCGCAAAGCCGAAAAGCACCCGGGGGCGCATCGCGCTGCCGGGTGTTGACCTCCGGGATCGGTGTCTTCTCTTGGGAAGATCGCCCCGGTCGGCTGCTCGGAGTTGTCACTCGTCGCTGAATTTCGAGCCGGATAAAGAGGAAAAGCGCTCAGAAGTCAAGGCGCGCGCCGTCTGCCGCCGCTCGTCCGCCCCGTGACCGAGAAAACCGCTTGACCCTATAGCGGCTAGAGGTTGCAAACGATGGCCCGAGACCAGGCATGAACGGCAGGGACACATGAGCGCGCAGCACGGACATCATCACCACGGCGACGAGGTCGGCGACCGCCGAGTCTTCTGGGCGGTCGTCGTCAATGTCGGGCTGACGGTGGCCCAGGTGGTCGGCGGCATCGCCGCCGGCAGCCTCGCCCTCATCGCCGACGCGCTGCACAATTTCTCCGACGCGGTGTCGCTGATCATCGCCTTCGCTGCGCGCAGGATCGCCCGCAGGCCGGCCGACGAGAGCATGACCTTCGGCTATGTGCGGGCCGAGATCGTGGCGGCGCTGATCAACTACACGACGCTGATCCTTGTCGGCATCTACCTCGTCTACGAGGCGATCCTGCGCTTCTTCGAGCCGGAGCCGGTGGCCGGCTGGACCATCGTCATCATTGCCAGCATCGCGCTGGTCATCGACCTCGCCACGGCGCTGCTCACCTACACGCTGTCGAAGGAGAGCATGAACATACGCGCAGCCTTCCTGCACAATGTGGCGGACGCGCTGGGCTCGGTCGCGGTCATCGTTGCCGGCACGCTGATCATCACGCAGGGCTGGCACATCGTCGATCCGATCGCGACGCTGCTGATCGCGGGCTACATTCTGTGGATGGCTTTCTCCGAGATCGGCGGCTCCATCCGGATGCTGATGCTGGGGACGCCGCCGGACGTGGACATGGCGGCGCTGCTGGAGGCGATGCGCGCGGCGCCGGGCGTGGCGGACGTGCATCATCTGCATGTGTTCGCGATCGACGAGAAGCTGTCGGCGCTCGAGGCGCATGTGGTGCTGGACGAAGCGGGCGAACGCAGCTTGCCGGCGGTGAAGGCCGCGCTGAAGGCGATTGCAACCAAGCGGTTCGGCATCGCGCATTCGACGCTGGAGTTCGAGCACGTGGGCGACCGCTGCGAGGGGGAGCATGGCAAGGCGATAGGCCATGCTGCCGGTAGTGGGCATCGGCATGCCGGTCACGGCGATGGCGGCCACCGGCACTAGCCGGGAACGTGCGGGAAGCTGGCAGGTCGCCGCAATGGGGCCAGGCCAGAAAAGAAGATCCCCGGCGCGAGGCCGGGGATCCGAAGTGGAGCGTGCGATCAGCGCACGATGTAGACCACGCGCCGGCTGTCGGGCTCGACCAGCGCCGGCACGCCGTTCACGTAGACGTAGCGGTACTGGTAGTCGGGCACCTCGTAGACCTCTACCTCCGGCGGCAGCGTGGCGCCGACCACGACCTCGCCGTCGAGATAGACCGGGTCGACCTGGTGGCTGCGCACATAGGTCGTGACCTCGGGCGTCGGCTCCACCACCGAGCCGGCTATGCCGCCGGTCGCCGCACCGGCGACGCCGCCAACGACGGCGCCGATCGGCCCGCCGATGATGGCGCCGGCAACAGCACCCGTGGCCATGCCGGCCGTGGCGCCGCCTGCTGCAGCGGTGTCGGTCTCGACACGACGGGTGTAGGTTTCCGTCGGGGCGAATTCAGTGGCGCGCTCGGTAACGATCACCTCGCGGCCGGACATGTCGGCCATTAGATAGTCGGAATAGGCCCAGCCCTGCACGCCGCCGGCGCTCACCATGCACCACTTGCTGTCCTGGGCGCAGCCTTCCAGCGTCGCCTGGCCGTCGACGCCGAGAACGCCCACGACGGGGTACTGCGGGCCGGGGCCCTGGCGGATGTTGAGATCGGTGGTGGCACTGACAGCCTGCTGGGCGAAGGCGGGCGCGGCCATGGCAATCAGCGCGGCCGCCGACAGATAGAGTGCGTTCTTCATCGTTCTTTTCTCCTGTGGAACGTCCCTTGGGCGCACCAACCGCGCAAACGCGGTTTCGTTCCGGAAAACCTGTCGGACAGACCGGTCACACAGTCTTTCAGCGCGTTGAAATTCGGGACTTCGACCAGGCGGGAACCGGCTTCAGGCGACCTGGGCGCCGCTGGTTGCGTGGTCCTGCGGGTCGAAGACCACGAGGCGGTTGCGGCCGCCGCTCTTGGCCGCGTAGAGCGCGATATCGGCGCAGCGGACGGCCGATTCCAGCGTTTCGTCGCGCGCCAGCATATGCGCGCCAATGGTGGTGGTCAGGCGCACGCGCAGCCCTTCGGAATGGGTGAAGGGCTCGGAGCGGAAGGCGCTGAGGATGCGCAGCGCCGTGCTCTGCAGCACCGCCTGGTCACAATCGGCGATCAGCACCACGAATTCGTCGCCGCCCCAGCGGCCGCAGAAATCGCCCTCGCGCAGCGCCGCGGCCACGCGCCCGGCGGCCTCGGTCACGACCTCGTCGCCGGCCTTGTGGCCGAAATTGTCGTTCAGCGTCTTGAAACGGTCGATGTCGAGCAGCAAAAGGCCGGTGCGCATGCCGCGGCGGCGCGCGCGCCGCATGGCCTGCTCGAAATTCTCGGAGAAGCCGCGCCTGTTGGCCACGCCCGACAGCGGGTCGAGATAGGCGATCTTCTCCAGTTGCTGCGTGCGCTCGCGCACCGCGGCCTCGAGGCTGCCCGTATGGGCGCGCACCGACGCGGCCATGGTGGAGAGCGCCTGCGAGAGGCGGCCGATCTCGTCGTTGCGGCTGTCGGCCTCGCGGACGGCGTAGTCGCCCTGCTCGATGCGGCGCAGCGATGCCTCGGCTACCGCCAGCCGGTTGAGCACGCTGCGCTTGAACAGCCAGGTGACGAGGCCGACGGCGGCCGCCATCATGGCGAACAGAAGCACCGCGATGGGCAGGAACAGGCGCCGGTCGATGATCTCGTCCACATCCATAAGCGTGACGTTGTACCAGCCGAGCCGGTCGAGGTAGCCGACGCCGGCGAGCATCTTGTGCCCGCCAATGTTGACGAAATCGGCGGAGACGCCGGTGTTGGTGGACGACACCCCCTCCAGCAGTTCGGCAAGGCGCGCACGGTCGGCATCGGTATCGAGCAGCTGGAAGACTGTCTTCTTCTCATGCTCGTCATTGGTCAGGCTGTGGAAGTCGATGCGGCGGGCGTCGCGGCTGGCCTGCACGGCGCCGCTGCGGTCCACGAACAGGCTTTCCACGCCCTTCTGCTCGGTGTTGACCACTTCGCCGATGAAAGTCGTCAGGTCCAGCCCGGTGCCCACGATGCCGAGCACGCGCCCGGCCTGCTCGACCACGCAGTTGATCCAGACCTTGGTGACGGAGAGGTTGTCGTCGTGGTCGACGTTGAGCTGGCAGCCGCGCCCGCCGGCCACGGTGGTGTAGTACCAGCCGTCGCGCGGATTGTCGCGCGAGAGCGTGTAGCGATACTGCTTGCCGGCGTAGCTGTTGGCCAGGTCGTTGAAATAATAGTTGCCGGAAGCGTCGACCACGAAGAAGTAGCTGCGGTCCTTGAACGCGTCGCGATAGTGCTCCAGCTCGGCGATGCCGCGGCCGCGCTTGGCCGGATCGGCCTCGTCGGCGGCCCATTCGAGCACGGCCGGCGCGCGCGCCAGCGTCTCGGCAAGGCCAACCTCTCGCATCAGCGTTTCCAGGCCGCGATAGCGGTCGTACTGCACCTGCTTTTCGGCAAACAGCGTGCCCAGCCGCAGCACGGTCGTGTCAACGATGTAGTTGAAGGACAGGTAGGCCGGCACCGCCAGCGCCAGGAAGATCGCGGCGGTGAACGCGAAGACGCGCAGGCGCAGGCTTGTCGCGAATGCGGATCGTATGGAGGCCAGCAGCGATCTCAGCATGCGCGCGGGTGTTCCGAGGTTTGCCGCATCTCGTTGCGGAAGGCCACGCTAGCGCAGCAAAAATGTATGCGACGTTAAAAGGCCGGGCGCCGCCGGCGATCACAACTTCGACATCTTGTGCCGGCCTATCTCCCCTGCCGGCGGCTTTTCGAAGTATTGACCGGGGACTGGAAGGCACGATCGAAGATTCCGGCCAGGTTTCGGGCCAGGAGCGGGCCCCGGAATCGCGCAGACCATTGCCGTGGCGGCATCGTTTCGCCGTGGCAACGGCAAACTTGGCCGGATGACAGGGGAAATATTCGCTGGCAGTTTCGCCTGCGACGAATCACGAAGGAGCGGCGAATGAAGAAGACGGCCATGGGTTGTCTTGCGGCGGGATCGATTCTCGCCCTGGTTGGGTTTTCCGGCGCGGCGAATGCCGCCCAGTGCAGCAATACCGGGGGCGCGTTCGAGGCGTGGAAGGCGGAGTTCAGCCGCCATGCCGCCGGCGCCGGCATCGGAAACCGCGGGCTGCAGGCGCTTGCCGGCACCAGCTACGCCACCAAGACGATCGCCGCCGACCGCGGGCAGAAGAGCTTCAAGCTCTCGCTCGACCAGTTCATGGCGAAGCGCGGCGGGCGGGCGATCGCGTCCAAGGGCAAGTCGATGAAGCGGGCCAACGCCCAGCTTTTCGCCGCGATCGAGCGCCAGTACGGCGTGCCGGCCGGCCCGCTGATCGCCATCTGGGGCATGGAGACCGGCTTCGGCGGCTACATGGGCGATTCCAACATCCTGTCGGCCGCCGCCACCCTCGCCTATGACTGCCGGCGCTCGGAGTTCTTCACCGGACATCTGATGGCCGCGCTCCAGCTGGTGGACAAGGGATGGATGTCGCCGCAGGCCATCGGCGCTGCGCATGGCGAGGTGGGGCAGACGCAGTTCCTGCCTGGCAACGTGATCAAATACGGCGTCGACGCCGATGGTGACGGCCGCGTGGACCTGATCCGCAGCCGGGCCGACGCGCTGGCCTCGACCGCCAATTTCCTGCGCGGGCACGGCTGGAAGGCCGGCGCCGGGTATCAGAAGGGCGAGCCCAACTTCGCCGCGCTGCAGGGCTGGAACGCCGCCAGCGTCTACCAGCAGGCGATCGCGATCATCGGCGCCGAGATCGACGCGAACTGACGCCGCAGTCAAAGCGAGCAAAAAGCGGCGGCCATCGGCCGCCGCTTTTTCATATGGCGGTGATGCCGCCGTCGGCGGCCAGCGCCTGGCCGGTCATGAAGGAATTGGCGGGGTCGGCCGCGAATAGGATGACCTCGACGATCTCGTCCACCTCGGCCAGCCGCTTCATGGGCACGCCGCGCGTCATCTCGGCCTCGGCGGCGGCCTGGTCGGCCACGCCGCGAAAGGCGGCCAGCGCCATCTCGGTGCGGGCGAAGGACGGGCACACGGCGTTGATGCGCACGCCGCGCGTGGCGTATTCGGCGGCGGCCGAGCGGGTCAGCCCCATCACGGCGTGCTTGGCGGCCGAATAGACGGCGAGTTTCGGCGCGCCGGCGATGCCGGCCACCGATGCGATGTTGACGATGGCCGACCGGCCGCCGGCGCGGCCCTGCCGCTCCATCACCGGAAGCTGGTGCTTCATGGCGTAGAACACGCCCATCACGTCGATGTCGATGATGCGGCGGGCCTCGTCCGACGGCGTCTGCGGCAGCCGCATGAAATCCTGCGCGATGCCGGCATTGTTGACCGCCACGTCCAGCCGCCCGAAGCGCTCCACCGCGAGCTGCACCAGCCGTTCCGACAGGCTCTCGTCGGCGATGTCGCCGGCAAGCGTGGCCACCTCCGCATCGAGCGAGGCTGCCAGCGCGTCGAGCCTGTCCGCATGGAGGTCCGACAGCACCAGTCGCGCGCCCTCGGCGGCGAAGCGGCGTGCGGAGGCCGAGCCGAAGCCGCCTGTGGCGCCGGAGATCAGGACCGTCATTGCGTCGAAACGCGCCATCATCTTCCCTTCCGGATGAGCTCGGTCGCAAGCCCCGCGAGCAGCGTCACGGCCTCGCCGAAGGTGCGGGCCCTCTCGGGGTTCGAGGCGTTGCCGTCGAGCGCGCGCCTGTAGACGCCCTGGCAGATCGCGGCCAGGCGGAAGAAGGAGAAGGCGAGACAGAAAACCCAGTCGTCGATCCCGTCTATGCCGCGGCGGCGGCAGTAGGCGGCGACGTATTCCTCCTCGGTGGGCAGGCCGATCGCCTTGCGGTCGACGCCGCCAAGCCCCCTGAACCCGGATTCGTGCGGCAGCCGCCACTGCATGCACTGGTAGGCGATGTCGGAGCTGGGGTGCCCCAGCGTCGACAGCTCCCAGTCGAGCACGGCCACGACGCGCGGCCCGTCCGGGGCGAACATCATGTTGTCGAGGCGGTAGTCGCCATGCACCAGCGCGACCACGCCGTCGTCGGGCGGCAGGTGCTTTTCCAGCCAGTCGATCAGGTTGTCCATGTCGGCAACCGGTCCCGTTTCGGAGGCACGGTACTGGCTCGTCCAGCGTGAGAGCTGGCGCTCGAAATAGTTGCCCGGCCGGCCGTAGTCTGCGAGGCCGACCGCAGCGACGTCGACCGAGTGCAGGGCGGCGAGCGTAGCGTTCATCGCGCCATAGATCGCGCCGCGCGCGGCATCGTCCGGCAGATCGGGCAGGGCCGGGTCCCACAGCACCCGGCCTTCGACATAGTCCATGACGTAGAACATGCGCCCGATAGGCGATTCCTCGCCCTCCGGCGACAGGTGCAGCACGCGCGGCACCGGCACGGCCGTGCCTGCCAGCGCCTTCATCACGCGGTATTCGCGGTCGACCTGGTGGGCCGATTTCAGCAGCTGCCCCGGCGGCTTGGCGCGCAGCACGTAGCGGCCGCTCGCGGCCTTCAGCAGATATGTCGGGTTGGACTGGCCGGACTTGAACTTGTCGATGCCGGCCAGGCCGCGGAAACCGGGCACGTTTGCCTCGAGGTAAGGCCCGAGCACGGTGGCATCGAGCGCGTTGGGATCGCTGGTCATAGGCCTGTCTTCTCCGGATCGACCTTGGACAATGTCAGCCAGGTCAGCGTCAGCGCCGGCTTGGGCCCGCCCTCGATCTCGACCGTCACGTCGTAGGTGAACTGGATCCAGCCGGTGGGGCGCGCCGAGATGTTTCGCAGCGCAAAGGCAGCGCGGATGCGCGAGCCGCTGCGCACGGGCGCCACGAAACGCAGCTTCTCGAACCCCTGGTTGACGCCCATTTCGAGGTGATGGAGCGGGCGCAGCGTCTCGTAGGCCATGGCCGAGAGCAGCGAGACGGTCAGGAAGCCGTGGGCGATGGTGCCGCCGAAGGGGGATTCGGCTGCTGCCCGCGCGGGGTCGACATGGATGAACTGGTGGTCGCAGGTCGCCTCGGCGAACTTGTCGATCATGTCCTGGGTCACGGTCAGCCAGGGCGACATCGCCGGAGCCGAGCCGAGCGTGGCGCGGACCTCCTCCAGCGAAACCGGCGGCGGCCTGAACACCTCCGCGGTCACCGGACGCTAGTCCTTGAACAGCCGCATGCCGTGCTGCACCGACTGCCCGCCATCCATGGGCAGGATGGCGCCCGTGACATAGCCGCCCGCGCGCGAGCACAGATAGAGCGTGGCGCCGGCTATGTCGTCCGGCCGGCCGATGCGTCCGAGCGGCACGTGCGAGCCCACGCGCGCGGCGTTGTCGTCGCCGGCCGTGGCGAAGGCGGTCATGCGGCTCTGGAAGGGGCCGGGCGCGAAGGCGTTGACGGTGATGCGGCGGCCGGCGAGCTCTCCGGCAAGGGTGCGGGTGAGGTGGTGAACAGCCGCCTTCGACGCCGTGTAGGAATAGGCGCCGTCCGCCATGGGCTGGGTGCCCATCACCGAGCCGAGATTGATGACGCGGGCGGGGTCCTCGTCGCTCGCGGCCGCGTCAAGCAGCGGCAGCAGCTCGCGGGTCAGGTGGAAGAGGCCGGTCACGTTGACGTTCAGCACCTTGGCCCATGCCGAATAGGGGAACGTCTCCAGTTCCGCGCCCCAGGTCACGCCCGCATTGTTGATGAGGATGTGCAGCCGGTCGGTGCGCGCCTTCACCGCCGCCACAAGCGCGGCGATGCCCTCCTCGGTGGAGACGTCGCCCGCGAAGCCTTCGGCCTTGCCGGCAGCGCCGAGCGCGTTGATCTCGCGCGCCACGGCCTCGCAGGCGTCGGCCTTGCGCGAGGCGATCAGCACGTGCGCGCCGGCCTGCACCAGGGCGGTGGCCGCCATGCGGCCAATGCCCGTGGCCGCGCCGGTGACCAGCGCCACCTTGCCGGTGACCGAGAACAGATCGTCGAGATAGCTCATGGTTCCTCCCACCCCGTCCTGCATCTTGTCCCGCGTGCGCCCCTTCCGGAAGGTGAGCACCGTCGCGTTGACAACATACCGGGTAGTATGTTCATCATTGACCAGCCCGTAAAGACCGGTCGGCGACGTTACGACAAAAATATCCGGCGCAGTACGGGCCCGGGAGGTAGAGGCTGCATGAGCCAGGGCGTCCGCGAGCAGGTGCTGGACGATTCGCGCGCCGACATTCTGCGCGCCGCGGCCCGCTGCTTCATGGAGCGCGGCTACTCCGCCACCTCGATCGACGACGTCGCGCGCAGCCTGGGTGCCACCAAGGGGCGCATCTACCACCACTTTCCTTCCAAGGCCGACCTGTTCGCGGAGGTCTTCCGCACCGGCATGGAGATGAACTACGAAGCCGTGCTGCCGCTGGTCAACGAAGCCGGCCCCGCCATGCCGCGCTGGCGCCGCATGGCGACGGCGCATGTGATGCAGATGATGGTCACCAAGGCCTTCCAGCGCGCAGTCTGGATCGGCGTGGAGATGTATCTGCGCGGAGCCACGACGCCGGAGCAGCGCGACGTCTTCTACAGGCTGATCCAGTACCGGACGGAATACGGAAACCTGTTCCGCGCGACGCTGATGCAGGGGCGCGACGAGGGCGTGTTCAGCTTCCAGAACATCTCGGTCACCAGCCAGCTCATGTTCATGACGCTGAATTCCCCCATCTTCTGGTACTCGCCGCGAGCGGGCGAGACGCGGGCCGAGACGGAGGCGCTGGCCGGGCAGGTGGTGGATTTCGCGCAGGGCGGCCTGGCGGGAACTGAAAGGATGGGCGCATGAGCGGCATGGATCTCGGCATGACGGAGCGGCTCAAGCCGATCCACGACCAGGTGGCGCGCATGGTGCGCGAGGAGATCATGCCGCTGGACGAGGAGTTCGAGGCGGAGATCGGCCGCAACGGCAACCGCTGGGAATATACGCCGCGCCAGACGGAGATACTGGAAGGGCTGAAGGCGAAGGCGCGCGAGCGCGGCCTGTGGAATTTCTGGCTGACGGATTCGAAGCGCGGCTACGGGCTGACGACGGTGGAATATGCCTATCTCGCGGAGGAGATGGGCAAGGCGCGGCTGGGCGCCGAGACCTTCAACTGCTCGGCTCCCGACACCGGCAACATGGAAGTGATCGAACGCTACGGTTCGGCCGAGCACAAGAAGCGCTGGCTGGAGCCGCTGCTGGAGGGCAGGATACGCTCCGCCTATCTGATGACCGAGCCGGAGGTCGCATCGTCCGACGCGACCAACATCGCCATGCGCTGCGAGCGCGACGGTGATCACTACGTGCTCAACGGCGAGAAGTGGTGGTCTTCCGGCGCCGGCGACCCGCGCTGCAAGATCTACATCGTGATGGTGCGGACCGCCGATGACGGGCCCAAGCACAGCCGCCACTCGATGGTCATGGTGGCGGCCGACACGCCCGGCATCACCAAGCTGCGGGCGATGAAGGTCTATGGCGAGGACGACGCGCCGCACGGCCACCTGCACATCCGCTTCGACAACGTTCGCATTCCCGCCTCCGACCTGATCCTCGGCGAGGGCAGGGGCTTCGAGATCGCGCAGGGGCGGCTGGGCCCGGGCCGCATCCACCACTGCATGCGCGCCATCGGCCAGGCCGAGAACGCGCTCGAGCAGATGTGCAGGCGGGCGATGCGGCGCGAGGCGTTCGGCAAGCCGCTGGCGCAGCTGGGCGCCAATTACGACATCATCGCCGAGTGCCGCATGGAGATCGAGCAGGCGCGGCTGCTCTGCCTCAAGGCGGCGTGGATGATGGACCAGGGCGACGCGCGCGCCGCCGCGCCCTGGATCAGCCAGATCAAGGTTGTGGCGCCGCGCATGGCGCTCAAGGTGGTGGACGAGGCGGTGCAGATGTTCGGCGGGCAGGGCGTGTCGCAGGACACGTCGCTGGCCAGCGCCTGGACGCATCTGCGCACGCTGCGGCTGGCCGACGGCCCGGATGCGGTGCACCGGCGGCAGGTGGCGCGCACGGAGCTGGCGAAATACACGCAGGAGCCGGTGTGATGAAGGCTGTCATCGCCCGCGATTTCGCGCCGCTGGATGCGCTGGAATATGGCGAGTGGCCGGAGCCCAAGCCCGGCGCGCGCGACGTGGTCATCGAGGCAGAGGCGATCGGGGTCAACTATCCCGACGGCCTGCTGGTGCAGGGGCTCTACCAGATGAAACCGCCGGTGCCGTTCGTGCCCGGCATGGAGATCGCCGGCAGGGTGGTGGCGGTCGGGCCGGAGGTGAAGTCGGTGAAGGTGGGCGACCGCGCCGCGGCGCTGTCGCTTATGGGCGCCTATGCCGAGCGCGCAGCCGCGCCGGAGGCTTCAGTGATGAAGCTGCCCGACGGCATGCCGGCGGCCGACGCCACCGCGCTGATGTGCGGCTATGGCACCTCGCACCACGCGCTGAAGCAGCGCGGGCTGCTGAAGCCCGGCGAGACGCTGTGCGTGCTGGGCGCCTCGGGCCTCACCGGGCTGGCGGCGGTGCAGATCGGCAAGGTGATGGGCGCGAGGGTCATCGCGGTCGCCTCCAGCGAGGCGAAGCGCGCCATCGCCAGCGCGGCCGGCGCCGACGTGGTGCTGGGCTACGACAACCTCAAGGACGAACTGAAGAAGGCGACCGGCGGAAAGGGCGTCGACGTTGCCTTCGATCCGGTCGGCGGCGACGCCTTCGACGCGCTGGCGCGGTCCATGGCTCGCGGCGGCCGGCTGCTGGTTGTCGGCTTCGCCTCGGGCAGGATTCCGTCGCTGCCCGTCAACCTGACGCTGGTGAAGGAATTCTCGGTCGTGGGCGTGTTCTGGGGCAATTTCACCCGCGAGGAGCCCGGGATCTATGCCGACAATATGCGCGAGCTGATCGGCTGGTACATGGCCGGCAAGGTGAAGCCGGTGATCGAGGGCGAATACAGGCTGGCCGACGCGGCGAGCGTGCTGAAGCGCGTGCTCGGGCGCGGCGCGTCCGGCAAGCTGGTGCTGGTGCCCTGAGGGAGATGCAGAGATGACCGTTCCCACCACCATGTCGGCCCTGCTGCAGAAGCACGAGGGCTATTCGCGCGACAACACCGGCATGGCGCTGGATTCGCTGGAGCCCTATGTCGAGCCGGGCATTGTGGAGGTGCCGCAGCCCGGCCCGGGGCAGGTGCTGGTCAAGGTGCGGCTCGCCGCCATCAACCCGTCCGACGTGATGTTCATCAAGGGCCTGTACGGGCAGCCGCGGCGGCGGGGCCTGCCGGCCGGCTTCGAGGGTGTGGGCGATGTGGTGGCGGCAGGCGCCGGCGCCGAGGCGCTGGCCGGCAAGCGCATCGCCTTCGCGGCGGGCCGGTCCGGCTGGGGCTCGTGGGCGCAATACGCCATCGCCGACGCCGTGTCCTGCTACGTGCTGCGCGACGACATGCGCGACGAGGACGGGGCGACGATGATCGTCAACCCGCTGACGGCGCTGGCCATGTTCGACATCGTCAAGGAGGAGGGCGAAAAGTCCTTCATCGTGACCGCCGGCGCAAGCCAGCTGTGCAAGCTGATGATCGGCGCCGCCCGCGAGGCCGGGTACCGGCCGATCGCCGTCGTGCGCCGCGACGACCAGATCGCGGCGCTGGAGAAGCTGGGCGCGGCGCATGTAGTCAATGCCGAGGCGCCCGATTTCGCGGGGCGCATGCGCGAGATCTGCAAGGCCGAAAACCCGCGCATCCTGCTCGACGCCGTGACCGGCCCGCAGGCATCGACGATCTTCAACGCGATGGGCCGCGGCGCACGCTGGATCATCTACGGGCGGCTGGACAACTCCGCCACCATTCTGCCCGAGCCCGGCCAGATGATCTTCATGGGCAAGCGCGTGGAGGGTTTCTGGCTGGTGGACTGGATGCGCAGGGTGCCGATGGAACGGCGCATGGCCGTGGTCGACGAAGCGCAGCAGCGTTTCGCCGACGGACGGTGGAAAACGGACGTGACGGCGGTCGTTCCGCTGAAGGATGCAATGCGACGCGTGCCCGAGGAGCTCGCCAAGCCGAACGGGAAGGTATTCATCGCACCCTGAGTAAGCAGAGCGCGGCTTGCCGAATGAGGCAGGCCGTATAAGGTTGACGAGCCGACGCGGCGAAGATCGCGCGGCCTGAAATGGGAGGAGAACGTCCTTGGACGTATTGCAGCTTGTTGTCAGCGGGCTTGCGAACGGCTGTGTATATGGCCTGATCGCGCTCGGCTTCGTGCTCATCTACAAGGCCACCGAGGCGGTGAACTTCGCCCAGGGCGACTTCATGATGCTCGGCGCCTATGTCTGCCTGGGGCTGACCAACGAGCAGTTCCTGGGGCTTCCCTTCTGGTTCTCGGTGCCCTGCGCCATCCTCATCATGGGCGTGTTCGGCTACCTGCTCGACGCCACCATCATCCGGCGCATGTTCGGCCAGCCGCAGGTGGCGGTGGTCATCCTCACCATCGCGCTCGGCTTCGTGCTGCGCTTCCTCGCCGGCGTCATCTGGGGCCACCAGCCGGTTTCGCTGGAATCGCCGATGGCCGGCCGCAATCTGTATTTCGGCGGCATCGTGCTGGGGCTCGACGAGATCACGGTCATCGCCGTCACCATCGTGCTCACCGTCGTGCTCTACTTCTATTTCGGCCGCACGCGGCTCGGCGTCGCCATGCAGGCCTCGTCGCAGAACCAGCTGGCGGCCTACTATATGGGCATCCCGGTCAAGCGGCTGAACTCGCTGATCTGGGCGCTGGCCGGCGCGGTGGCGGCGGTGGCGGGCATCCTGTTCGCGTCGAAGGGCTCGATCGAGCCGTCGATCGGGCTGCTCGGCATCAAGGCGTTCGCGGCGGCGGTCATCGGCGGCTTCGGGTCGCTGCCCGGCGCGCTGCTGGGCGGCATCATCGTCGGGCTGATCGAGCCGTTCTCGGCGCGCTACATGGCCGCCGGCTACTCGCACATCATGCCGTACCTGCTGCTGTTCCTGATCCTGGTGTTCAGGCCGCACGGCATCCTCGCCCAGATCCACTCGAAGAAGGTGTGAGGCGGCGATGCGGACAGTCTTCAAGACCTCGTACGATGCCGACATCGACCTCTTCAAGGACCGCGTCCAGATGGGCTGGTACCTCGCGCTGGGCCTCCTGGCGCTGGTGCTGCCGTGGCTGGTGAGCACCTTCTGGCTGGGCGAGGCGACCAACATGCTCATCTGGGCGATCGCCGGGATGGGGCTGATGATCCTGGTCGGGCAGACCGGGCAGGCGAGCCTCGGCCACGCCGCCTTCCTGGCCATCGGGTGCTACGCCAACGTGCTGCTGCAGCAGCGGCTTGGCCTGCCCTTCATCCTGTCCTTCCCGCTCGGCGGGCTGATCGCCGGGCTGGCGGGCGCGGCGCTGGCGGTGCCCACGGCGCGGCTGCACGGCATCTATCTCGCCATCGCGACGCTCGCCATCGGCATCCTCACCGACGACCTGATCGTGGTGGCCGAGCCGCTGACCAACGGTGTCATGGGGCTGATGGCGCCCGACATCGCGATCTTCGGGGTGACCATCAACCGTTACGGCAATCCGTGGATGCTCTACTGGCTGATCCTGCTGGTCACGGTGCTGGTGGTGCTCGTCTACCGCAACATCCTGCGCTCGCCGCTCGGCCGCTCGTTCGCCGCCGTGCGCGACTCGGAGGTCTCGGCGCGCGCCATGGGCGTCAACGTGGCGAAGACCAAGGCGGTGTCGTTCGGCATCTCGGCCGGTATCACCGGGCTTGCCGGCGCGCTGATGGGCCATTTCGCCACCGTGTTCACCAACGACACGTTCAACATCATCATCTCCATCCAGCTGCTGCTGATGATCGTGGTCGGCGGGCTGGGGTCGATCCACGGCGCGTTTTTCGGCGCCATGGTGGTGGCGCTGCTGCCGCAGGGCATCGCCATCAGCCGCGACGTGCTGACCAGCACGCTGGGCATGGGCTCCATCGCCATACCCGGCATGGAGGCGGCGATCTTCGGCCTGATCCTGATCGTGTTCATCCTGTTCGAGCCGATGGGCATCTACGGGCGCTGGATCAAGATCCGCACCTACTTCCAGCTGTTCCCGTTCTACCGGCGCGACATGTTCCGCCGTCAGCGCAGCTACCTGAAGACGGAGCGGATGCGATGACGGCCCTGCTCGAGCTCGACGACGTCACCCTGCGCTTCGGCGGCGTGACCGCGGTCAACAAGGTTTCCTTCTCGGTGGAGGAGGGCGAGGTGTTCGCGCTGGTCGGGCCCAACGGCGCCGGCAAGTCGACCGTGTTCAACCTGGTCTCGCGCTTCTACGATCCGGCCGAAGGCGACATCCGCTTCCAGGGCGAAAGCATCCTCGGCCGCGCCTCGCACGAGATCGCGCGGCTGGGCATCGCGCGCACCTTCCAGAACATCGAGCTGTTCGAGCAGGCGACGGTCCTGCAGAACCTGCTGGTCGGCAGGCACCGCCACCGCTCCACCGGCATGCTGAGCGAGCTGCTCTTCCTGCCTTCGGTCCGCGCGGCCGAGCGAAGCCACCGCGAGGCGGTGGAAAAGGTGATCGAGTTCCTCGACCTGCAGCCCTACCGCGAGAAATACATCGCCGGCCTGCCCTACGGCGTGCGCAAGGTGGTGGAGATGGGCCGCGCGCTGGCGATCGAGCCGAAGCTGCTGCTGCTCGACGAGCCTGCCTCCGGCCTGTCGGTCGAGGAGACGCAGGACGTCGCCTTCTGGATCGAGGACATCAAGACGCAGATGGGCATCACCGTGCTGATGGTGGAGCACGACATGCATCTCGTGGCCACCGTGTCGGACCGCGTGCTGGCGCTTGCCGACGGCAAGATGCTGGCCATGGGCACGCCGCACGAGGTGCAGAACCACCCGAAGGTGATCGAAGCCTATATCGGCACGCAGGCGAAATCGAAGGTGATGGCATGATGCTGCAGCAGGCGATCAAGGCCCCCGCGGCAACCGCCGACACCGTGCTGTCGGTGCGCAACCTCGAAAGCTATTACGGCCCGATCCAGGCGATCCGCGGCGTCAGCCTCGACGTGCATGAAGGGCAGATCGTCACCGTGCTGGGGGCCAACGGCGCCGGCAAAACGACGCTGCTGAAGACCATCTCCGGCGTCATGACCCCCGAGAAGGGGCAGATCACATATCAGGGCCGCAACATAGCCGGCGCCGAGCCGGACGAAGTGGTGCGGGCAGGCGTGGTGCACGTGCCGGAAGGGCGCGAGGTGTTTCCGCTGCTGACGGTGGAGGAGAACCTGCAGATGGGCGCCTTCACCCGCCGCGACGCGGCGGGCATCCGCGACGACGAGGAGATGGTGTTCTCCTACTTCCCCATCCTGAAGGAGCGCCGCCGGCAGGCGGCGGGCACGCTGTCGGGCGGCCAGCAGCAGATGCTGGCCATCGGCCGCGGGCTGATGGCGCGGCCCAAGCTCATGCTGCTGGACGAGCCGAGCCTCGGCCTGTCGCCCATCCTCGTCAGCGAAATATTCGCCATCATCCGCAGGCTTAACCGCGAGCAGAAGGTGACGATGATGCTGGTGGAGCAGAACGCCATCGTGGCGCTCGACGTGGCCGACTACGGCTACGTGATGGAGCTTGGCCGCATCGTCATGGCGGACGAGGCGCAGAGGCTGCTGCAATCGAAGGACGTGCAGCAGTTCTACCTGGGCGTGAAGGAAGAAACGCAGCGCGGCCAGAAGCGCTGGAAGCAGAAGAAGACGTGGCGGTGAGCGGGGCAGGGAGGACGACGCGATGACGATTGCCGGGAAACTGCCGCCCATGCAGACGGTGGGCGGGCACAGCTTCAACGCCGAGCTCGACACGAAGGCGCCGCTCTATTTCGACGGCTGCGACACCTTCCCCAAGCTGTTCCGCCAGAACTGCGAGAAATACGGCGCCAAGATCGCACACCGCGAGAAGGACTACGGCATCTGGCTCGCCTATTCGTGGACCGATTTCTACGAGCATGCGCGCCTCATCGGCCTTGGGCTGATGTCGCTCGGGCTGAAGCGCGGCGAGGTCGTCTCCATCCTGTCGGAAGACTGCAAGGAATGGGTTTATGCCGACCTCGGCGTGCAGTGCGTCGGCGGCATCGCGTCGGGCGTCTACACCACCGACTCCGCCAGCCAGCTGCGCTATCTGGTCAACGATTCCGACAGCCGCTTCGTGTTCCTCGAAAATGACGAGCAGCTCGACAAGTTCCTGTCGGTGCGCGACGAGATGCCGGGCCTGAAGAAGGCGATCGTGTTCGACCGCGAGGGCCTGCACGGCTTCGCCGACGAGCGGGTGATGTTCCTCGACGAGCTGTACCAGCTGGGACATGCCTTCCTGAAGGACAATCCCAGGCGGTTCGAGGAGGAGATCGCGCGCTCGCAACCGGGCGAAACGGCGATCCTGGTCTACACGTCCGGCACCACCGGCCCGCCCAAGGGCGCGATGATAAGCCAGGAGAACATCATTTCCTCGATCATCGGCTCGGCGCTGACGCTGCCGGTGACGGAGAGCGACGAGCAGGTCTGCTTCCTGCCGCTGTGCCACATACTGGAGCGGCTGATCAGCGTGTTCATCCCGGTCGGCTACGGCTCGATCGTCAATTTCGCCGAGAGCCCGGAGACGGTGTTCGACAATCTGCGCGAGGTGTCGCCGCATGTGTTCACGGCGGTGCCGCGCGTGTGGGAGAAGGTGTATTCGCGCGTGTCGATCATGGCGGGCGAATCCACCAGGCTCGGCCGGCTGGCCTACGGGCTGGCGCTGCGCGCCGGCATGAAGCGCGCCGAGGCGATGGAGGAGGGCAGGGCGCTCTCCGTCGGCAACCGCATCGCCTACGCCTTCTGGGATTTCACGGTGCTGAGAAACCTGCGCATGATGCTGGGGCTCGACCGGCTGCGCCGCGGCACCACGGGCGCGGCGCCAATCTCTCCGGACCTGCTGAAATGGTATCGCGCGGTGGGCGTCGAGGTGCTGGAGGGCTACGGCATGACCGAGAGCTCCGGCGTCATCTCGCTCAACACGATCGAGGACAACAAGACCGGCTCGATCGGCAAGGTGGTGCCCGGCAGCGAGGTGCGCATCTCGACCGAGGGCGAGATCCAGTATCGTGGGCGCAACGTGTTCAAGGGCTATTGGAACAAGCCGGACAAGACCGCCGAGACGATCGAGAATGGCTGGCTGAGGACGGGCGATCTCGGCCGCCTCGACAACCAGGGTTACCTCTACATCACCGGCCGCGCCAAGGACATCATCATCACCGCCGGCGGCAAGAACATCACCCCGGCGGAGCTCGAGAACCGGCTGAAGTTCTCGCCCTACATCGCCGACGCCGTCATCATCGGCGACCGGCGCAAGTTCCTCACGGCGCTGGTCATGATCGACCAGGAGAATGTGGAGAAGTTCGCGCAGGACCGGCGCGTGCCGTTCAACAATTTCAAGTCGCTGTGCGCCGCGCAGGAGGTGCGCGACCTCATCGGCGGCATCATCGAGGAGACCAACCGGGAGTTTGCCCGGGTGGAGCAGATAAAGGATTTCCGCTTGATCGACGTGCTGCTCACTCCCGAGGACGAGGAGCTGACGGCCACGATGAAGCTGAAACGCAGCTTCGTGGAAAGCAAGCACAAGAAGCTGCTGGACGAAATGTACGGCCAGTGAGCCGTGCAGGAAAAGATCCTGGAAGGAGGAGACTGGAAATGAAAAGGACAATGACGAAATCGATACTGGCGCTGGCGTTCGCGGCCGGCATGGCCTCGGCGGCGCACGCCACGCAGGGCGTGTCCGACACGGAAGTGGTGATCGGCTCGAACGGCGACCTGTCGGGCGTGTTCGCGGCCTTCAACGTGGGCGCCATCAAGGCGGCGCAGATGGCCTTCGACGAGGCCAACGCCAAGGGCGGCATCCACGGCCGCAAGATCCGCTTCGTGGTGGAGGACCACGGCTACCAGGTGCCGAAGGCGGTGCAGAACTTCAACAAGCTGATCAACCAGGACCAGGTCTTCGCGATGATCCTGAACCTGGGCACGCCGCACAACATCGCCGGCTTCCCGCTCATGGAGGCCAAGCAGGTGGCCAATGTCGGGCCGCTGACCGCCGGCCGGCAGATGCTGGAAGGCGACATCACCTACAAATATGCCGGCTTCTCGTCCTACTACAACCAGATCCGCGCCGGCATCGACCATCTGGTGAAGGAGACCGGCGCCAAGGAGTTGTGCTCCATGTACATGCCGCAGGATTTCGGCCTCGAGGTCTATGAGGCGACGAAGGCCAAGGCGGAGGAGCTGGGGCTCAGCTATGCGGCCGAGACCACGCACAAGCCCGGCGAGCAGGACTTCGTCGGCGCGATCCAAAAGCTCAAGGAAGCCGGCTGCGACATCGTCACCACCGCGATCGGCGTGCGCGAAACCATCACCGCCTATGCGACCGCCCGCAAGCTTGGCTGGAACGACGTCGCATTCATCGGCTCGTCGGCCGGCTTCAACACGGCCGTCGCCAAGGTGCCGGGCGGCGTGACCGAGGGCTACTACGCGGCCGCCGGCTGGTCCGACTTCGAGAACCGTCTGGGCACGCCGGCGGTGAAGGAATGGGCCGAGGCCTACCAGAAGGCCACGGGCGAGCCCGCCGGCACCGCAGCCCAGCTCGGCTATAGCGCGGCCAAGACGCTGCTCATGGCGCTCGAAGGCGCAGGCAAGGACCTGACCGCCGAGAGCTTCAAGACGGCTATGGAAGGCGTGAAGTACCAGGACGAGATCAATGACGTGGCGATCGACGTCGGCCCCGACCACCAGGGCGGCAACCTGATCGTCATCTCGAAGATCGAGGGCGGCAAGTGGATCGAGGTTGGTCGCCTCGAGGAGGAAGCCAAGTCGCAGTAATCCGGCACGAACAGTCCTGAATTCGGCAAGGGGCCGCGCGGGAAACCGCGCGGCTCCTTTTGCTTGCGCAGCGGTCACCCTCCCCCTTGCGGCGAGGTCGGATCGCCCGACTTGCGGAGCAGGTCGACGGGCGATCCGGGTGGAATGCCCTCGGCAGCGCGCGACACTTCTCCGCGACAGACGCCGCGCTCCACGATCTGGCCCCCCCACCGTCCAATCGCCTGCGGCGATCGTCCACCCTCCCCGCAAGGGGGAGGGTAGGCCGCAGCGCCGGTTCTTCCCCCGTGCAAGGGGGAAGGGGACCATGCGAAGCACGGTAACGGGGGCGTTTTCGGAGCGCAGACCAGCTCTGCGCCGGCGCTACTCCGCCGGGGCGGGGCTGGCTGCCGCGGAGGCCTCGTCGAGCTCGCGGGCGAGGCGCTTTTCCTCCTCCACCTTCGGGGTCACGAAGCGGCCGAGCAGCAGGTAGGCGACCGGGGTGAGGTAGAGGGTGGAGATGGTGGACAGGCCGAGGCCGCCGACGATGACCCAGCCGAGCGAGATGCGCGCCTCGGCGCCGGCGCCGGACGCCAGGATCAGCGGCAGACCGCCGACGATGGTGCAGATCATGGTCATCAGCACCGGCCGCAGGCGGATGTTGGAGGCCTCCTCGATCGCCTCGCGCACGCCGTAGCCGCGGTCGCGCAGCTGGTTGGCGAACTCCACGATGAGAATGCCGTTCTTGGCCATGATGCCGACGAGCAGCACCAGCCCGATCTGGCTGTAGACGTTGAGGCTGGTGCCGGTGAGCAGCAGCGCGAAGACCGCGCAGGCAAGGCCGAGCGGCACCGTCGACATGATGATGATGGCCGACACGAAGCTCTCGAACTGCGCTGCCAGCACCAGCAGGATGATGACCACGGCGAAGCCGAAGATGAGGGTCATGCCCGACGACGTCTCGCCCAGCGTGGCGGCCTCCGCCAGCGGCACGATGCGGCTGCCGGCGGGCAGATGCGGGGCCGCGATCTGCTGCGCGGCGGCGTAGGCGGTGCCCAGCGCCACGTCGGGCGCCAGCGCGCTGGTGACGGCCACCGAGCGCATCTGCTGCTCGCGGGCGAGCGAGGGCGCCACCGCCTGCTCGTTCAGCGAGGCCACCGTGGACATGGGCACGTAGCGGCCGTCCTTGGCGCGCAGGAAGATGTTTTCCAGGTCGGTCGGGTCGTTGATCGGGCTCGTGGTGGACACCAGCTTCACGTCGAAGCTGCGGTCGTCGATGAACACGGAGCCGACGCGGCGGCCGTCGAGCATCGCCTGCATGGCTTCCGAAAGGCCGCGTATGTCGACGCCCAGATCGGAGGCGCGCTCGCGGTCGATCACCACGGAGAGCTGCGGCTGGGTGATGTCGGTCGACAGGCGCGGCTGGCGGAAGCGCGGGTCGCGCTCCATCTCGGCCACCACTGCCAGCGCCGCGGCGTTGAGCTGCTGGTAGTTGTTGCCGACGATGGCGAACTGCAGCCCGCTGCCGGCGCCGCGTATGCCCAGGCTGTTGGGCTGGAAGGCGAAGGCGCGCACGCCGGGCACCGCCTCGATGCGCGACTGCACGTCGGCGAGGATCTGCTGCTGGGTGCGCACGCGCTCGCTCCACGGGGCCAGCGTCAGCGCCATGAAGCCGCCATTCTGCTGGCCGCCTCCGCCGACATTGGCGAAGGTGGCGACCACCTCGCCGGCATCGCGCAGCGGCTGGATGAGGCGCTCGATCTCGCGCATGTTCTGCGCCACGTAGTCGAGGCTGACGCCCTGTGGCGCCGAGATGCGGATGAAGGCCGAGGACCGGTCCTCGGTGGGGGTCAGCTCGGAGCGGATGGTGCCGAACAGCGAAGCCGCCAGCGCGCCGAACAACAGCGCCACGACCACCAGCACCAGCGGGGCGTTGAGGGCTGCCGACAGGGTGCGGCGGTAGAGGCCGGCGAAGAAGCTGCCGATCCGGCCGATGACGCCGCCATGGCCGTGCTCGGTGTGGCCGGCGAGCATGCGCGAGGCCAGCATCGGGCACAGCGTCAGCGCGACGAGCGCCGACAGCAGGACCGCGATGGCGAGCACGAAGCCGAACTCGCGGAACAGGCCGCCGGTCTGCCCCGGCAGGAAGGACAGCGGCACGAACACGGCGACCAGCGTCGCCGTGGTGGCGATGACGGCGAAAAACACCTCCTGCGTGCCCAGCACGGCGGCGGCGCGCGGGCCCATGCCCATGTTGCGGCGGCGCACGATGTTTTCCAGCACCACGATGGCGTCGTCCACGACGAGGCCGGTGGCCAGCACGAAGGCCAGCAGGGTGAGGATGTTGATGGAGAAGCCGGCGAGGTAGATCGCCGCGATCGTGGCGGTCAGCGCAACAGGCATGGAGAGCGCCGGGATGAGGGTCGCGCGCCAGTCGAGCAGGAACAGGAAGATGATGAGCAGCACGATCGACACCGACAGGCCGAGCGCGATCTCCACCTCGTGGATGGCGCCTTCGATGAAGGTGGCGTCGTCGCCGGTGATGAAGATCTCCACACCCGGCGGCAGGGTGGACTGGATCTGCGCCACCGCGGTGCGCACGCCCTCGGAGATGTCGAGCGAATTGGACTGCGCCTGGCGCACGATGCCCATGCCGATGCCGGTCTTGCCGTTGGCGCGCAGCTGCGACTGGCCGATGTCGGGCCCGAGCGTGACCTTGGCGAAGTCGCCGAGGCGGGTGTTGCCGTTGAGGATGATGTTCTCGAACGCGTCGGGCGTGGACACGTTGGCCGAGGCGCGGACGATCAGGTCCTGGGTGTTGCTGGTCAGCGAGCCGGCAGGCGCGTCGAACGCCACGGTGGCCAGCGCGTTGCCCACGTCGGCGATGGTGAGGCCGAGGCTGGCGAGGCGGTTCTGGTCGATGTCGATGAGGAAGATCTTCTGGCGGTCGCCGAAGATCTGGACGTCGGCGACGCCGGGCACGGCGGCGAGCGCGTCGAGGATCTGCTCCTCGATCAGCACCGTCATGTCTTGGACGCTCATCGTCTCCGACGTCACGGCGAGGCGCATGACGGCTTCCGCGTTGGCATCGGCCTTGACGATGCGCGGCGCGTCGACATCGTCGGGCAGCTGGTTCTGCACGCGGCCCACCGCATCGCGCATGTCGGAGGCGGCGGTGTCGAGGTTCACGCCGTCGTTGAACTCGACCGTGATGCGGCTGCGCCCGAAGGAAGACGACGATGAGATGGCCTTCACGCCGGCGATGCGCGCGACCGAGCCTTCCACGATGGCGGTGACCTCGCGGTCGATCGATTCAGCCGAGGCGCCGGTATAGGTGGTGGTGATGGTGATGACCGGGCGGTCGACGTCCGGCAGCTCGCGGATTTCGACGCCGAACAGCGCGGCCAGGCCGGCGACAACCAGCAGCGTGTTGAGCACGAATGCCAGCACCGGCCGGCGGATGAACAGGGCGGTGAAGCCGGCTGCGTTGTTCTCGCGGGGGGCGTCGCTCATGCGCGGGCCTCCGGGCTCAGGTGCCGCTGGGCGCGGGTGCGCGCTGCGGGTCGGCCTCGGAGATCGCGGCGCCGGCGGCGGGCGCGCCGATGTCCAGCGGCACGCCGTCGCGGACCGCGTGAATGCCCTCGGTGACCACCATCACGCCGGGCTCCAGCGGCGCGTCGACCAGCACGCTGTCGGTGTTGCGCTGGATAACGCGGACGGAGGTGCGCCTGGCAACGCCGTCGCGCACGGCCCACACGAAGGCGCCGTCGGTGCCCCACTGGATGGCGAGCGGGTTTACGGCCGGATAGGTGTCGCCCGGAAATCGCATGCCGACCCTGAACGACATGCCGGCGCGCAGCGTGTCGGCCGGATTGGTGATGCGGGCCTGCACGCGCAGCGTGCGGCTGGCGGCGTCGATGCGGTTGTCGACGGCGCTGACGGCGCCGGCAAACACCTGGCCGGGGCGCGCTACCGAGGTGGCCTCCAGCGGCTCGCCCACCGCCAGCACGCTGGCGAAGCGCTCGGGCACCCAGAAATCGACGAGGATCTCCGAGCGGTCGTCGATGGTGGCGATCTCGCTCTGGCTGGTCACGTAGTTGCCGGTCGAAACCGGGATGATGCCGACGACGCCGGCGATGGGCGCTACGATGGAGCGGCGCTGCAGGTTGAGTTCGGCGTCGCGCAGCGCCAGCTCGGCGTTGCGCACGGCCAGCTCCGCCTCGGTGAGCTGCACGGCGGTGACGGTGTTGGACGAGCGCAGCGCGCTGACACGCTCGCGGCGGGCGCTGGCGTCATCGAGCGCGATGCGGGCGCGGTCGACCGCGATTCCCTCCGACTCCGCGTCGAGGCGGGCGATCACGTCGCCGGCCGACACGGAGGTACCGGAGGTCACGAGCACCTCGGTCAGGCGGCCGGCGGCGAAGGGCGTGACGACGACCGAATTCACGGCGCGGCCGGTGCCGATGGCCGACAGGCGGTCGTTGATGGTGGCGGCGACGACCGGCTCGGCGACGACGATGGGACGCTGCTGCGACCGCTGGCCGCGCTGCTCGCCGGGGGCGCCGGCCGGCTGCGTGGTGGCGGTGGCGACGGGCATCCAGTCCAGCCCCCAGCGCGCCATGATGTCGGGCGCGCCCGGGAAGAACTTCAGCCACAGTCCGGCCGCCACCACGATGACGATGGCCGAGACCAGCAGTTGCTTCCAGAATGCCATCCACCACCCCGCTGCGCGAAACTCTCGGACCGGACCGCCGGCCTCCGCGCCGGAGCGGCCGCCGAGGCCCCATCCGGGCACGGATTTACGTCAATTTCGCGCCGGGCGGTAGCCGCCGACGCATCAGGCTCAGCACCCGGCCCGGGCCGTGCGCGAAGCGAGGCCGTTGTTATGACAGGTCAATTGCCGCAGCGCAGCAATCAAATCATTAAATGTGTGTAATTAACCCGGCCCGCCCTTGCCCCTCCGCGGCTCGGGCGCGGGTGCGCCGTCGAAGCGCAGCGCCTCCATCTGCTTGATGCGGCTGGCGCTCTGGTCCTCCAGCCGGCGCGTCGCCTCGCCGATCAGCGTCTCGGCGACGACCAGCAGCGACGCCGACGAATCCCAGGCGGAGGGAACGGCGGTGCGGCCGGCGATCACCTGCCGGGCGAAGCGCGCGATCGGCGAAAGCCACTGGTCGGTGAGCAGGATGATGACGACCCCGCGCTCATGCGCACTGCGCGCCAGCGCCAGCAGGCTGTCCTGGTAGCGGCGGATGTCGAAGATGATGAGCACGTCGCCGCGCCCCATGTCGATGAGCCTGTCGCGCCAGTTGCTCTCCTGCCCGGCGAGGTGGAACACATTGGGGCGGATGATGGCGAGGTGCGCGGCCATGTAGCGGGCGATCGGATCGGTGAAGCGCCCGCCGATCAGGTAGACCTTGCAGCGCGGATTGACGAGATGGCGCACGACCGCCTGCGCCTGCCGGTCGGAGAAGTGGCGGAAGGTCTCGCGGATGTTCTCGATCGCGGCCGCCTGCATGGCGTTCTCGCCATCGGGGCGGCCTTCGCCGGTGGCGCGAACCAGCGGCGACTGCAGCTGCTCGGCCAGTTCCTCCTGCAGCGCGGCCTGGAACTCGGCATAGTTCTGCAGGCCGAGCCGGGCGACGAAGCGCAGGATGGTGGGCGAACTCACGCCCGCCTGATGCGAGAACTCGGCCACCGTCTTGAGGCCGATGAGCGGGTAGTTCGCGACGAGGGTCTGCGCGGCGCGGCGCTCGCCGGCCGGCATGGCGTCGATCCGCTCGGCGATGCGTTCGGCGATGCTGCTTCCCAAGCCTGCTCCTCCGCGGGTCGGGCGCGGCTGATGCTGCGCTGCGAAAACCGATTTGACAAATCTCCGACATGTGTATGAAATCATCCGAAAGCCTGCAACGGCGGAACGAAAGTAACGTCCGTTACACAAGGCAAGGGGAACAGGGGCTGATGACAGCCGAGCCACGACCGGACGTCGCGAGCCGCGATGCGGTATGCGTGCGGGACGCCGACGCCACGGGCGATTTCGTGGTCGTGTGCGACCACGCATCCAACCACCTGCCAGCCGAATTCGGCTCGCTGGGCCTGCCGGAAAGCGAACTCTTCCGCCACATCGCCTGGGATCCGGGCGCGGCGGGGGTGGCGCGCGGGCTGGCGTCGCTGCTTGGCTCGCCGCTGGTGGAAAGCTGCGTGTCCCGGCTGGTCATCGACTGCAACCGTCCGCTGGATGCACCCGACCTCATCGCGCAGATCAGCGAGACCACTGTCATTCCCGGCAATCAGGGTCTCGACGAGGCCGCCCGCGCGCGCCGCATAGCGGCATCGCACGCGCCCTTCCACGACGCGCTCGGCGCGCTGATCGACAGGCGGCTCGCCGCGGGGCGGGCCTGCAACGTGGTCACGGTGCACTCGTTCACGCCCGTCTATCGCGGGGTGGCTCGCCCCTGGGAGATCGGCGTCATCCACGACGAGGACGAGCGGCTGTCGCGCCCGCTGGTCGAGGCCCTGCGTCGCCAGGGCGGGATCACCGTGGGCGACAACGAGCCCTATTCGCCCGCCGACAGGGTCTACTACACGCTGGAAAGGCATGCCCGCCGGCGCGGGCTGCCCTGCGTGATGATCGAGATCCGCAACGACGAGATCGCCACGCCGGCCGACGAGCGGCGCTGGGCCGAGCTTCTGGCGCCTGCGCTGGTGCAGGCTGCGCAAGCGGGGGAGGTGGTTCGTGCCGCTTCCTGAACGGGTGCAGGCGGTCGAGCCCGCCATGACCGCCGCGGCAACCGAAAGACTGTTGCCCAGGCCGATCGCGGCCTATGTCAGGATCATCGACCGCATCAGCGGGGCTACCGGCCTGTTTGCGATGTACCTGGTGTGGGCGATGATCGCGATCCTGACCTACGCCGCGGTCACCAAGGCCTTCTTCCTCCCGTCGGTGTGGACGGTCGAGATGGCGCAGTTCGTGATGGTGGCCTACTTCACGCTCGGCGGCGCGTGGTCGCTGCGCGAGGAAGAGCACGTGCGCATGGACCTGCTCTATGCGGGTCTCAACGTGCGGGCAAAGGCGCGCACCGACCTGGTGACGGGGCTGGCGCTTATCTTCTTCCTGGTGATGCTGCAGATCGGCGGCATCGCCTCGCTGATCTATTCGTTCCAGTTCTGGGAGCGGAACTTCTCCGCCTGGCGGCCCTACATGTGGCCGGTGAAGGTGGTCATCAATATCGGGCTGTTCCTGACGCTGCTCCAGGCGGTTGCCATCTGGTTCAAGGACTGGGCCAAGCTGCGGGGGACGCCGGTCACATGAGTTACGGCGTCATCGCGCTTCTGATGTTCTCGGGCATGATGCTGCTGCTGCTGACCGGGCAGCGCGTGTTCGCCGTCATCGGCTTCGTCGGCGCGCTGGCGTCGCTGCTGCTGTGGGGCGAGGGCGGGGCCGAGATGCCCTTCACGGCGCTGATGAAGCTGATGAAGTGGTATCCGCTGCTGACGCTGCCGCTGTTCGTGTTCATGGGCTACATGCTGGCCGAAAGCCGCATCGCCGACGACCTCTACAAGATGTTCCACGTCTGGTTCGGGCCGGTGCGCGGGGGCCTCGCGATCGGCACCATCCTGATGATGGTCATCATCTCGGCGATCAACGGACTGTCGGTCGCGGGCCTGGCGGTGGGCGCCACAATCGCGCTGCCGGAATTGCTCAGGCGCGGCTACGACAAGGTGATGACCACCGGCGTCATCATGGCGGGCTCCACGCTCGGAATCCTGATCCCGCCTTCGGTGGTGCTGGTGCTCTACGGCATGATCGCGCGGCAGCCGGTCGGCAACCTCTGGATGGCCGGCGTGTTTCCCGGCCTGCTGATGGCGACCATGTTCATGCTGTATGTGGTCATCCGCTCATGGCTGCAGCCGCACATGGCGCCGGCCCTGCCGAAGGCGGAACGCGACCAGTACAGCTTCGGCGACAAGCTGCGGCTGCTGAACGCCGGCCTCATCCCGCTGTTCATCTTCGTCACGATGACCGGCCTCTTCCTCACCGGCGTGACCAGCCTGGTGGAGAGTTCGGCCGTCGGCGTGATCGGCGCCGTCGCCGCCGCTGCCGTCCGCGGCCGGCTGACGCTGCGGGTGCTGCACGACACCACGCGCAAGACGCTCGGAATATCGGCCATGTTCTTCTGGATCATCACCGCCGCTCTCTGCTTCGGCGCGGTGTTCGACGGGCTGGGCGCGGTGAAGTCGATCGAATGGCTGTTCATCGGCGAATGGGGCCTGCAGCCGTGGATGGTGCTGGTGCTGATGCAGGCGACGTTCCTGCTGCTCGGCATCTTCCTCGACGACACGGCCATGCTGGTTATCGTGGCGCCGCTGTTCATCCCGCTTGCCGGCGCGCTCGGCTTCGACCTGGTGTGGTACGGCGTCATGTACACGATCACCTGCCAGATCGCCTACATGACGCCGCCCTTCGGCTACAACCTGTTCCTGATGCGCGCGATGGCGCCGCCAGAGGTGACGCTGGCCGACATCTACCGCTCGATCGCGCCTTTCGTGGCAATCATGATGCTGACGTTGCTGATCATAGGCATGTTCCCGGAGATCGCGACGTGGCTGCCGAACTACGTCTATTCGAAATAACGCAGCAGTCCAAAACCAGAGGGTGAAAAGCATGATCCTGAAGCCAAACCGCAGAAGTTTCATCAAGTCCGCCGGCCTTGCGGCGGCGTCGGCTCCGCTGGCGGCTCCGTACGTGATGGCGCAGTCGGCGCCCATCAAGTGGCGCCTCCAGACCTATGCGGGCGCCGCACTCGGCCCGCACGTCACCAAGCCGGCTGTCGACATGTTCAACGCCGCCGCCAAGGGCGAGATGGAGATCGAGCTCTACTACGCCGACCAGCTGGTGCCCACGGGCGAGCTGTTCCGCGCCATGCAGGCCGGCACGATCAACGCCGTCCATTCCGACGACGACTCGATGGCCGCGCCGGTGGAAGTCGCCATCTTCGGCGGCTACTTCCCCTTCGCCACCAAGCACATCCTCGACGTGCCGGTGCTGTTCAACCAGTACGGCCTCGCCGACATCTGGCGCGACGCCTACAAGCAGGCCGGCGGCGTGGTGTGGATCTCGGCCGCCGGCCAGGACCCCTGCCACTTCAACACCAAGAAGGCGCTCAACTCGCTGTCGGACCTGCAGGGCCTGCGGCTCTACACCTTCCCGACGGCCGGCCGCTTCCTCCAGCAGTTCGGCGTCATCCCCGTCTCGCTGCCCTATGAGGACGTGCAGGTGGCGGTGCAGACGGGCGAGCTCGACGGCATGGCCTGGTCGGGCATCACCGAGGACTACACGGTGGGCTGGGCCGACGTGACCGACCACTTCACCACCAACAACATGTCGGGCGCGTGGATCGGCTCCTGGTTCGTCAACGAGAAGAGCTGGGCCGACATTCCCGAGCACCTGCAGAAGCTGTGGCTTTCCTGCGTCGATGCCGGCCACGAATACCGCAACCAGTGGTACTGGGGCGGCGAGGCCAAGCTGCGCGCCGGCGGCGACAAGCTGAAGCTCACCACCATTCCGGCCAATGAGTGGGCCGAGGTCGAGGCCGCGGCCCAGAAGTTCTGGGACGAGGTTGCGGCGGAGAGCGAGACCAAGGCCAAGGTGGTCGCGATCTTCAAGGAGTACAACGAGATCCTGAAGAAGGCCGGCGGCGTCTACACGCAGGGCTGAGCGGGAACGAAGCGGGGCCGCGGCAGCGCGGCCCCGCGCCACTATCTGAAACGGGATCGGCTAGGCCTACGGGCAGGCGGGTGACATGAGCGGTACGTTGACTTTCGACCAGTTGAAGAAGTCCGTCGGCAATGGCGAGATCGACACGGTGCTTGCCTGCGCGGTCGACATGCAGGGGCGGCTGATCGGCAAGCGCTTCCTGGCGAAGTTCTTTGTCGAGAGCGCGCATGACGAGACGCATGGCTGCAACTACCTGCTGGCCAACGACATCGATATGGAGCCGGTGCCCGGCTACAAGGCGGCCAGCTGGACCAAGGGTTACGGCGACTTCGTGATGAAGCCCGACCTCTCCACCATCCGGCTCACGCCTTGGCTGGAGAAGACGGCGCTGGTGTTGTGCGACGTGCTCGACCATCACCATCACGAGGACCTGCCGCACTCGCCCCGCGCCATCCTGAAGAAGCAGCTGGCGCGGCTGTCGGAGCGCGGCTACCGCGCCTATTTCGCCTCGGAGCTGGAGTTCTACCTGTTCGACGACAGCTACGAAACGGCGCGCACGAAGCGCTGGCGCTCGCTCGGCACGGCCTCGCCCTACATCCAGGACTACGTGATCCAGCACACGTCGCGCGAGGAAGCCGTTATGCGGCGGATGCGCAACGAGATGCAGGCCGCCGGCATTCCCATCGAAAACTCCAAGGGCGAATGGGGCCCTGGCCAGGAAGAGATCAACGTGCGCTACGCGGAAGCCATGGAGATGGCCGACCGCCACGTGATCCTGAAGGACGGCGCCAAGGAGATCGCGGCCCAGATGGGCAAGGCCATCACCTTCATGGCCAAGTACGACTATGCGCTTGCCGGCAGCTCCAGCCACATCCACAATTCGCTGTGGAGCGCGGACGGCAAGAAGTCGCTGTTCTTCGATGACAAGGCCGAGTTCACCATGACGCCGCTGATGCGCTCATGGGTGGCGGGGCAGCTGAAATATGCGCGCGACTACACCTATTTCCTGTGCCCCTACATCAACTCCTACAAGCGCTTCCAGGCCGGCACCTTCGCGCCCACCAAAGCTGCGTGGAGCCGCGACAATCGCACCGCCGGCTACCGGCTCTGCGGGGAGGGCACGAAGGGCATCCGCATCGAATGCCGGGTCGGCGGCGCCGACCTCAACCCCTATCTGGCCTTTGCGGCGCTGATCGCGGCCGGGCTCGCCGGCATTGACGAGAAGCTGGAGCTTGCCGCCCCCTTCGAGGGTGACGCCTATGGCGCGGCGAAGCTTCCGGAAATTCCCAAAACGCTGCGCGACGCGATCACGGCGCTGGAGAAGTCGAAGATGCTGAAGGGCGCGCTCGGCGACGAGGTTGTCGAGCACTACCTGCACACCGCGCGCTGGGAACAGCACGAATACGACCGCCGCGTGACGGATTGGGAACTGCAGCGAGGATTTGAGCGGTATTAGAAAGCCGCCGGATCCGGAATTTATATAACGAGGATTTCCATGGCCGAAACGGTCAAGATCAAATCACCCATCGACGGCTCGATCTATGTCGAGCGTCCCCTTGCAAGCGACGGCCAGGTCAATGCCGCGGTCGAGCGCGCGAAGACGGCGCAGGCCGACTGGGCGCTGCGGCCCATCGCCGAGCGCAGCGGCTACGTGCTCAAGATGCTCGACGCGCTGCTTGGCATGAACGACGAGATCGTCACCGAGCTCGCCTGGCAGATGGGCCGGCCGGTGCGCTATGGCGGCGAGAAGGGCGGCGTGGAAGAGCGCACCCGCTACATGGTGTCGATAGCCGAAAAGGCGCTCGCGCCCTACGTGCCGGAAGAGCGGCCGGGCTTCCGCCGCTACATCAAGCGCGAGCCGCTGGGCGTGGTCTTCGTCATCGCGCCGTGGAACTATCCGTTCCTCACCACCATCAACTCCGTGGTGCCGGCGCTGATCTCCGGCAACGCGGTCATCCTCAAGCATGCGGCGCAGACGCTGCTGGTGGGCGAGCGCTTCCAGAAGGCGTTCGACGCGGCCGGCCTGCCCAAGGGCCTGTTCCAGAACCTGGTGATGAGCCACGCGCAGACGGAGACGCTGCTGGGGTCGGGCAAGGTCGAGCACTGCAACTTCACCGGCTCGGTCGCCGGCGGGCGCGCCATCGAGAAGGCGGCTGCGGGCACCTTCATGACGCTCGGGCTGGAGCTTGGCGGCAAGGACCCCGCCTACGTGCTGCCCGACGTGAAGCTCGACCACGCCATCGCCAACCTCGCCGAGGGCGCCTTCTACAATTCGGGGCAGTGCTGTTGCGGCATCGAGCGCATCTACGTGCACGAGAAGGTCTATGACGATTTCGTCGAGGGCTTCATCGAGGAGACGAAGAAGAGCTACGTGCTGGGCAACCCGCTGGAGCAGGCCACCACGATGGGGCCGATGGCGCAGGCGCGCTTCGCCGACTTCATCCGCGAGCAGAAGGCCGAGGCGCTGCGCAAGGGCGCGAAGGCGCACCTGAACACGAAGCCCGAAGGTGACCGCGAGGGCTCGCCCTACCTGCCGGCCGAGGTGCTGACGAATGTCGACCACCAGATGAGCGTCATGCGCGAGGAAAGTTTTGGGCCGATCGTAGGCATCATGAAGGTGCGCAACGACGAGGAAGCGATCGCGCTGATGAACGACAGCCCCTACGGGCTCACCGCATCGGTGTGGACGACGGACACCGAGCACGCGATTGCCGTCGGCGACCGGGTCGAGACCGGCACGGTGCTGATGAACCGCTGCGACTATCTCGACCCCGGCCTGGTGTGGACCGGCGTCAAGGACACGGGCAAGGGCGGCGCGATGTCCGTCGTCGGCTACGAGAATCTGACGCGCCCGAAGAGCTACCACCTGCGCGAAAAGATCTGACACCCCGAGAGCCCATTTCGATGACCAAACTCGTTTCCAAGTGGAACTACCCTACCACCGTGCGCTTCGGCGCCGGTCGCATCTCCGAACTGCCGGACGCGCTTGCCGCGACCGGCATCAAGCGGCCGCTCTTCGTGACCGACCCCGGGCTGGCGAAGCTGCCGGTGGTGGCGAAGACGCTGAAGCTGCTGGACGAAGCCGGCGTCAAGTACGGCGTGTTCTCCGACGTGAAACCGAACCCGGTGGAGAGCAACCTCACCGCCGGCATCGCCGTCTTCACCAAAGGCAAGCATGACGGCGTCATCGCCTTCGGCGGCGGCTCGGCGCTGGACCTCGGCAAGCTCATCGCCTTCCAGGCGAAGCAGAGCCGGCCGGTCTGGGATTTCGAGGATATCGGCGACTGGTGGACGCGCGCCGACGCGGCCAGGATCGCGCCGATCGTGGCGGTGCCGACGACGGCGGGCACCGGCTCCGAAGTAGGCCGCGCCGGCGTGCTGACGCATGAGGCGAGCCACACCAAGAAGGTGATCTTCCACCCGAAGATGCTGCCGGCGATCGTGATAGCCGACCCCGAGCTGACGGTCGGCATGCCGCCCTTCATCACCGCCGGCACCGGCATGGATGCGCTGGCGCACTGCCTGGAAGCCTACTGCGCGCCGGGCTACCACCCGATGGCCGACGGCATCGCGCTGGAGGGCATGCGGCTCGCCTTCGAGAACCTGCCGAAGGCCTATGCCAACGGCAAGGACCTGACCGCGCGGGCGCACATGATGAGTGCCGCGGCGATGGGCGCCACCGCGTTCCAGAAGGGCCTGGGCGCCATCCACTCGCTGTCGCACCCGATCGGAGCGCTCTACGACACGCATCACGGCATGACCAATGCCGTGTTCATGCCCTACGTGCTGGCGTTCAACCGGCCCGCCATCGAAGAGAGGATCGCCCGCGCCGCCGCCTATATCGGCATCAAGGGCGGCTTCGACGGCTTCGCCAAAGCGGTGCTGAAGCTGCGCCGGGAACTGAAGGTGCCGCACACGCTGCCCGGCCTGATCAAGGGGCTCGACATGGACAAGAAGCGCAAGGGGCTGATCGCCGACATGGCGATCGTGGATCCGACCGCCGGCGGCAACCCGGTCAAACTGACCAGGAAGGCCGCGCTGGCCCTGCTGGATCAGGCGATCGAAGGGTAGCGCCGCACGAAGATGCTGTGCTGGCCACGACGCCGGATGTCGCGGACAGCACAGGTATTATTTAGCCGGAAAAGCACTTTGGTGCGGATTGCCGCGGGGGAATAAAAAGGATTTAATCTCGTGGCTTCGTAGGCAGAGAGCCGGCGTTTCACGCAAGTGTCACACGAGACCGGTAACGCAACGAGGCGCAAAGGGGCGTCCAGTTTTTACGGAGAGATTCAAGATGTTCAGGACCACCGGACATGTGCTCGCGCTTACGGCGGCGAGCCTCATGGTTTCGACGGCTATTTCTTCCGCGCAGGATCTGGCTGCGCTGGAGGCGGCGGCCAAGGCGGAAGGCCAGCTGACCACCATCGCACTGCCGCACGACTGGTGCGGATATGGCGACGTGATCGCCGGGTTCAAGAAGAAGTATCCGGAGATCACCATCAACGAGCTGAACCCGGATGCGGGCTCGAGCGACGAGATCGAGGCGATTAAGGCCAACAAGGACAACAAGGGTCCGCAGGCTCCGGACGTCATCGACGTCGGCCTCTCCTACGGCCCGGCGGCCAAGGCCGAAGGCCTGATCCAGCCCTACAAGGTGTCGACCTGGGACTCGATCCCCGATGACGCGAAGGACGCCGAAGGCTACTGGTACGGCGACTATTACGGCGTGCTGGCCTTCGAGGTGAACACGGACCTCGTGCCGAACCCGCCGAAGGACTGGGCCGACCTGCTGAAGCCCGAATACAAGAACGCGGTGGCGCTGGCCGGTGATCCGCGCGCTTCCAACCAGGCCATCCAGGGCGTCTACGCGGCCGGCCTTTCGCGCGGCGCAGCCGCCGGCCAGGCAGCCGGCGAGGCCGGTCTCGAGTTCTTCAAGGAGCTCAACGCGGCCGGTAATTTCGTGCCGGTGATCGGCAAGGCGGCGACGCTGGCGCAGGGCCAGACGCCGATCCTTATCACCTGGGACTACAACGCGCTGACTGGCCGCGACACGCTCAACGGCAACCCGCCGGTCGAGGTCGTGGTGCCGGCTTCGGGCGTCGTGGCGGGCGTCTACGTGCAGGCGATCAGCGCCTACGCGCCGCACCCGAACGCTGCCAAGCTGTGGATGGAGTACCTGTATTCGGACGAGGGCCAGCTCGGCTGGCTGAAGGGCTATTGCCACCCGATCCGCTTCAACGATCTCGCCAAGAACGGCAAGATCCCGCAGGACATGCTCGACAAGCTGCCGCCGGCAGCGGCCTACGAGGCGGCGGTGTTCCCGTCGCTCGAGCAGCAGGCGGCCGCCAAGGAAGCCATCACCAAGAACTGGGATTCGGTGGTCGGCGCCAACGTCCAGTAAGCAGACAGGAGAGCGGGCGGCCGAAAGGCCGCCCGCCTCGTTTCAGGCAGACAATCCCTTTATGAGCGGCTCGGCCCAATCGACAGAGGCAATCGCCCCGGCGCCCGCATCGGCGGGCCGCATGAGGCTGCCCACGCAATGGCTCGGCATCGCGCCGTTCCTCATTTTCGCACTGATGTTCCTGATCCTGCCGACGATGTATCTCATCCTCGGCGCGTTCCAGAACAATGCCGGCGAACTCACGCTGGAAAACATCCGCGACCTGTTCCAGCCAAACATCCTGGCGGCATACTGGATCTCGATCCGCATCAGCTTCGCCTCAGCGATCCTCGGCGCGCTGATCGGCCTCGCCATCGCCATCGCCATCGTGCGCGGCGGCCTGCCCAACTGGGTGCGGTCGACCACCATGACCTTCTCCGGCGTCGCGTCCAATTTCGCCGGCGTGCCGCTGGCGTTCGCCTTCCTGGCCACGCTCGGCCGGCTGGGCCTGGTCACGGTCATCCTGCGCGACCTGTTCGGCTTCAACCTCTACGCCACCGGATTCACGATCCTGTCCTTCTGGGGCCTGACGCTGACCTATCTCTACTTCCAGATCCCGCTGATGGTGGTGATCATCACGCCCGCCATTGACGGGCTGAAGAAGGAGTGGGGCGAGGCGGCGGCGACGCTCGGCGCCACCACCACGCAATACTGGCGCATGGTGGTGATCCCGGTGCTGTGGCCGAGCTTCCTCGGCACGGTGATCCTGCTTTTCGCAAACGCCTTCGGCGCGATCGCCACGGCCTATGCGCTGACCGGCTCGTCGCTCAACATCGTGCCCATCCTGCTCTACGCGCAGATACGCGGCGACGTGCTGCACAACCCGCATCTGGGTTACGCGCTGGCCTTCGGCATGATCTTCATCACCGGGCTCGCCAACATCTTCTACATCTGGTTCCGCACCCGCAGCGAGAGGTGGCTCAAATGAAGGCCGGCCGCATCTGGGCGTGGATCACCTTCGGCGTTGGCGCCAGCTACTTCTTCATCCCGCTGATCGCCACGATGGAATTCTCGCTGCGCATGCGGCGCGGCGAATATTCGTTCGACGCCTACCGCATCGTGCTTGGCGACGACCGCTTCCAGGCCACCTTCGGCTATTCCGTGGTGGTGGCGATCTTCACCATCCTGCTGGGCGTGCTGCTGGTGGTGCCCACCGCCTACTGGATCAGGCTGCGCATGCCGCACATCCGCCCGCTGGTCGAGTTCATCACGCTGCTGCCGCTCATCATCCCGGCCATCGTCATCGTGTTCGGCTATATCCGCATGTATGGCTCGAACTCGCCGCTGCCCTTCCTCGCCACGGTGCGCGGCACCGACGCGCTGCTGGTCATCGGCTATTCAACGCTGGCGCTGCCATACATGTACCGCGCGGTGGACACGGGCCTGCGAACGATCGACGTGCGCACGCTGACCGAGGCGGCGCAGATTCTTGGCGCGGGATGGACCACCATCATCGCGCGGCTGATCCTGCCCAACGTGCTGATCGCGGTGCTGTCGGGGGCGTTCCTGACCTTCGCGATCGTCATCGGCGAATTCACCATGGCGAGCCTGCTCAACCGCCCGGCCTTCGGGCCGTACCTGCAGAACATCGGCGCCAACCGCGCCTACGAGCCAGCGGCGCTGGCCATCATCGCCTTCGCCATCACCTGGGGCTGTATGTCGGTCATCCAGGTGCTTTCTCGCTTCGCGCCCCGCTCGGCCAACCGGCCCAACTGACGGAACTTCCATGGCCGAGACCTTCCTCTCCATCAAAGGCGTGCAGAAGTCGTTCGGCGCCACCACCGTGGTGAAGAACTTCAATCTCGACGTGGGCCGCGGCGAGTTCGTTTCCTTCCTCGGCCCGTCCGGCTGCGGCAAGACGACGGTGCTGCGCATGGTGGCCGGCTTCGAGGAGCCCAGCGCAGGGCAGATCGTCATCGGCGGGCAGGACGTGACGCGGCTGAAGCCCAACCGCCGCAACATCGGCATGGTGTTCCAGGCTTACGCGCTGTTTCCCAACCTGACGGTGGCGCAGAATATCGGCTTCGGGTTGCGCGTCGCCGGCACCAACAGGGCCGACACGGACAAGCGCGTCGGCGAGATGCTGTCGCTCATCAAGCTGCCCGAATTCGGCGACCGCTATCCGTACCAGCTCTCCGGCGGCCAGCAGCAGCGCGTGGCGCTGGCGCGCGCGCTTGCACCGCGGCCGAGGGTGCTGCTGCTCGACGAGCCGCTGTCGGCGCTCGACGCCAAGGTGCGCGTGTCGCTCCGCGAGGAAATCCGGCAGATCCAGAAGGAGCTCGGCATCACCACCGTGTTCGTCACGCACGACCAGGAGGAGGCGCTGTCGATCTCCGACCGCATCGTGGTGATGTATGGCGGCCGCGCCGAGCAGGTGGGCACGCCGTTCGACATCTACAACAAGCCGACCACGCGCTTCGTCGCCTCCTTCGTGGGCACGCTGAACATCCTCAACGGCGTGCTCCACGATGCCCAGGCGGGCACGGTGGACATCGGCGGCAACAAGGTGCAGACCGGGCGCGATCTCTCGCACATGGCCAAGGGCGCGCCGGTGTCGCTCGCCCTGCGGCCTGAGGCGGTGTCGATCGGCAAGGCGAACGCCAATGAAGGCTCGGCCAAGGGCCGCATCTCCGATGTCAGCTTCCTCGGCTCGGTCATCCGCATCCAGGTCGACCTCGGCGCCGACAGCATCTCCTTCGACCGTTTCAACTCGCCCAACTCGCCGCCGCCGAACGAAGGCGAGGAGTGCGAGGTGAAGTTCGCCACCAGCGACATCCTGGTGCTGGGCGACTAGGCCTGCGGCGTCTTGCGTGGCCGGCCGGCCGATCCGCCTTTCGCGGCGCGCCGCCGCGCCCAAGTCACCACATGCTTCCGCCGCCGCGCCGCCCGCACGCGCCCGCGCCCGGGCGGTCTGCAACGGACGGCCGCTCCGGTGTGCAGAGGGCAAGCCGTCAATTGTCGGGCAGCCGCATTTCGCCTAATGATCGCAGTCGGTGACCCGCGCTCGAAAAGGTGAACATGTCCGCATCCAGGCCGGCCGTGAATGTGAAGATGCGCAGCTTTTCAAAGTCGCTGCCGATGTCGCTGCTGTTGGCGCGCGAGGCGGTGATGAACCGCTTCCGCCCGGTGCTGAACCTGTTCAACATCACCGAGCAGCAGTGGCGCGTGCTGCGTGCGCTGTCCTCGATCCGCGAGATCGAGGTGATGGAGCTGGCAAAGGCGACCTACCTGCTGGCGCCGTCGCTTTCGCGCATCCTGCGCGACATGGAGGCGAGGGGGCTGGTCGAGCGTCGGCAGGCGCCCGAGGACTTGCGCCGCTCGCTCATCTCCATCAGCCCCACCGGGGTGAGGCTGATCGACGCCGTGGCGCCCTATGCCGAGACCATCTACGCCGAGATCGCCGAGACCTTCGGCAAGCAGCAGATGGAAGCGCTGCAGCAGGTCTGCCGCGACCTCACCGAGGTGCTGAACGCGCTGCCGCCGCCCAGCCTCGGCAAGGTCGCGCCGGACACGGAGATTGGCCAAATGGCCGGCGGCAGCCCGCGTGGGCGGCCACGACTGGCACGTGGCGAGGCCGATGAGGGCTGACATTGGATAACATGTTTATCTGATTGGTTTGCGCGAACGCGAGCGGCGCAAATGGCAGACCTCGAGTGAGCAGGTTCCGCGCGCGGGGATGGGGCAAACATCGGTCGCGTGGAGTAGGTGATTAATATGTTAATCGCCTTGGGGGTCGGAGGAGCATGATGAGCGGAGACAACAGGACGCGGATTGCCTTCATCGGCTTCGGCGAGGCGGCGCGGGCCTTCGCCGCCAGCCTGCGGGGGCATGACGGGCTGGCCTTCACCGCCTACGACATACTGCAGGATAGCACGGCCGGCGGAGAGGACCAGGCGAAGCTGCTGGACGCCGCGGCAACGCTGGGCGTCACGCTGGCGCAGGGCCCCGAAGCGGCCGTCCGTGACGCCGACTGGGTATTCTCGGCGGTGACCGCGGCAAGCAGTCTGGAGGCGGCGCGGTCGGCAGCCGGCGTGCTGCGGGCCGGGCAGGTCTTCTTCGACATCAATTCGGTTTCGGCCGGCCGCAAGCAGGCGACGGCGGAGATCGTCGATGCAGCCGGCGCGCTCTATGTCGACATGGCGGTGATGGCGCCGGTGCATCCGCGCGGCCATCGGACCCCGGTGCTGCTGGCGGGGCGGATCGCGCTTCCGTTGGCGGACATGCTCGCCGCGCGCGGCTTCGACTTCGAGCATATCGGCGACGAGGTGGGCAATGCGGCGACCATCAAGATGGTGCGCAGCATGTTCGTGAAGGGCATGGAAGCGGTGACCGTGCAGGCGCTGCTGGCGGCGCGCGAGGCCGGCTGCTTCGAGCGCGTCTACGCCTCGCTCGAAAAGTCATTCCCGAAATTCGGCTGGCCCGAATTCGGCCGCTACCGACTCGAGCGGGTCGCCACGCACGGCGTGCGCCGCGCTGCCGAAATGCGGGAGTCGGCTGCGACCATGCGCGAGCTTGGGTTCGAGGCGGGCGGGACGCTGGGCGATGCGATCGCATCGCTGCAGGACGAGATCGGCGGGCTTGGGCTGGCGTTTGGCGAGGATGGCGACCTGGCAGAAACGCTCGACCTCGTGCGCAGCGGCCGGCGGCGCTCCGAAGAGGGTTGATTGAACGGATTGTATGCAACCAGTCCGCGTGAGCCGCCAAAAGTCGGGAAATAGTGCCCTACCAGCTTGCGCTCCGACCTTCTCTGTATACAGTGTCGCGCATGGGGTCGCCCTGCGCGGCCGCCGGAGGAGCATCGACACAGACAGGGGGCACGGCGCAAGCGTGTCGGCCAGCCTCGTTTTCTGACAAATCGCACACACAGCATTGGAGCCACGGAATGGGCGAACCCTGTTTCGACGTCGCGCATCTCGGCCATGTCGAACTGCTGACCGACAGGTTCGAGGAGAGCCTCGACTTCTTCACCCGGGTCTACGGCCTGACGGAATGCGGGCGCGAAGGCGACAGCGCCTATCTGCGCGCCTGGGACGACTACGAGTTCCACTCGCTGAAGCTGACGCGGTCGGACACGACCGGCATGGCGCATTGCGGCTACCGCACCTCGTCGGAGGAGGCGCTGCACCGTCGCGTCAAGGTTATCGAGGCGATGGGGCTGGGCATCGGCTGGACCGATGGCGACCTCGGCCATGGCAAATCCTACCGCTTCAACAGCCCCGACGGCCATGTATTCGAGCTCTACTGGGATACCAACAAGTACAAGGCGCCCGAGGGCGAGAAGCCGGCGCTGAAGAACATTGCGCAGCGGTTCCATGCGCGCGGGGCGGCCCCCCGGCGGATCGACCATTTCAACCTGCTGGCCACCGACGTGTCCAGGATGCGCGACTTCATGGTGCAGGCGATGGGCAGCCGGGTGACCGAGATGATCCAGCTCGACAATGGCCGCATCGGCGGCTGCTGGTTCACGGTCAACAACAAGGGCTACGACATGGCCTGCACGGAAGATCACTCCGGCGCGCGCGGCCGCTTCCACCACATCACCTACGCGGCCGACCACCGCGACGACATATTGCGCGCGGCCGACATCTTCCTGGAGAACGGCGTGTTCATCGAGACCGGGCCGCACAAGCATGCGATCCAGGGCACGTTCTTCCTCTATGTCTACGAGCCGGCGGGCAACCGCGTGGAGATCGCCAATGCCGGCGCGCGGCTGATCCTCGACCCGGACTGGGCGCCGGTGGTATGGACCGAGGCCGAGCGCAGGAAAGGCCAGGCCTGGGGGCTCAAGACGATCGAGAGCTTCCACACGCACGGCACGCCGCCTGTGGCGGCGAAGAAGTAGCAAGCAATTTCCGGGAGGTATCGGGTCATGGCGAACAGAACCGCGCTGGTGGTCAGCGCGCATTCGGCCGATTTCGTGTGGCGCGCCGGCGGGGCGATCGCCCTTCATGCTGGCGAGGGCGTCGACGTTACCGTGGTCTGCCTCAGCTATGGCGAGCGCGGCGAGAGCGCCAAGCTGTGGCGCCAGGCCGGCATGACGCTGGACAAGGTGAAGAGCGAGCGGCGCAAGGAGGCGGAGGCCGCCGCGAGCGCGCTCGGCGTCGCCGACATCCAGTTCTGGGACCTGGGCGACTATCCGATCGCGCTGACTCAGGAATCGCTGTTCCGGCTGGCCGGCCTGTTCCGCCAGATCCGCCCGGCCTTCATGCTCACCCATTCGCGCGAGGACCCCTACAATCGCGACCACCCGCTGGTCAGCCAGTTTGCGCAGGAGGCGCGCATCGTGGCGCAGGCGCACGGGCACAATCCGGGCGAGACGGTGCTGGGAGCGCCGCCGGTCATGCTGTTCGAGCCGCACCAGCCGGAGCAGTGCCGCTGGATGCCCAACACGCTGCTGGACATCACGCCGGTGTGGGAGAAGAAGAAGGCCGCCATCGAGTGCATGGCCGGGCAGGAGCACCTGTGGGAATACTACACGCGGGTGGCGCTGCAGCGCGGTGTGCAGGCGGCGCGCAACTCCGACAAGAAGATCACCTATGGCGAGGCCTACGAGGCCGTCTTCCCGCACGTGGTAGAGACGCTGGTGCCGAGCGAGGGGCGGAGATGAGCGTCGTCGTCCGGAACATTTCGCGCGCCGATCCCGCGGTCATCGCCGGGCTGGCCGAATGCGGCGTCGCCACGGTGCATGAGGCGCAGGGGCGCAAGGGCCTGCTCGCCGCCTACATGCGGCCGATCTATGCCGGCGCGCAGGTCGCGGCTTCGGCCGTCACCATCTCGGCGCCGCCCGGCGACAACTGGATGGTGCATGTGGCCATCGAGCAGGTGCAGGCCGGCGACATCCTCGTTCTGGCACCGACCAGCCCCTGCGAGGACGGCTATTTCGGCGACCTGCTGGCAACCTCGATGCAGGCGCGCGGCGGGGTCGGGCTGATCATCGACGCCGGCGTGCGCGACGTACGCGACCTGACGCGCATGAACTTCCCCGTCTGGTCGAAGGCCGTCTTCGCGCAGGGCACCGTCAAGGAGACGCTGGGCTCGGTCAACGTGCCGGTGGTATGCGCCGGCGCGCTGGTCAATGCCGGCGACGTGATCGTGGCCGACGACGACGGGGTCTGCGTGGTGCGCCGCGAGGAGGCGGCCGACGTGCTCAAGGCGGCGCAGAAGCGCGTGGCGGCGGAAGAGGACAAGCGCAGGCGGCTGGCCGCCGGCGAGCTCGGCCTCGACATCTACGACATGCGCGGGCGGCTGGCCGAGAAGGGCCTGAAATATGTCTGACGGCATCCGCTGCATGTGGATGCGCGGCGGCACGTCGAAGGGCGGCTATTTCGTCGCCGAAGATCTGCCGGCCGACACGGTCGCGCGCGACGCGGCGCTGCTGCGCATCATGGGCTCGCCCGACCCGCGCCAGGTCGACGGGCTGGGCGGCGCCGACCCGCTCACCTCCAAGGTCGCGGTGGTGCGGAAATCGCAGCGGCCGGGCGCCGATGTCGACTACCTGTTCCTGCAGGTGTTCGTCGACCAGGCCATCGTCACCGACGCGCAGAACTGCGGCAACATCCTCGCCGGCATCGGGCCGTTCGCCATCGAGCGCGGGCTGGTGGCGGCGCGCGACGGCGAGACCGCCGTGCGCATCTTCATGGAGAATACCGGCCAGATCGCGGTCGCCACCATCCGCACCCCGGGCGGGCGCGTGACCTATGAGGGCGACGCGCGCATCGACGGCGTGCCGGGCACGGCCGCACCTATCGGCATCGTGTTCCAGGACATTGCCGGCTCGTCCTGCGGGACGCTGCTGCCTACCGGCAATGCGGTCGACCTCGTCGACGGCGTCGCCTGCACCCTCATCGACAACGGCATGCCCTGCGTGGTCATGCGCGCTGCCGATTTCGGCCTCTCCGGCACAGAGAGCCCAAAGGAGATGGAAGGAAATGCGGCGCTGAAGGCCCGCGTGGAAGCGATCCGGCTCAAGGCCGGGCCGATGATGAATCTCGGCGACGTCAGCGAAAGCTCCGTGCCGAAGATGTCGCTGGTGAGTGCGGCCGCGCATGGCGGCGCCATCTCCACCCGCACCTTCATCCCACACCGCGTGCATTCGTCCATCGGCGTGCTCGGCGCGGTGTCGGTCGCCACGGCATGCCTGTTGCCGGAAGGTCCGGCGCGGGAGATCGCCGCGATCCCCGAGGGCGATTTCAAGGCGCTGTCCATCGAGCATCCCACCGGCGAGTTCACCGTGCTGGCCACGCTCGACGCTGCCGGCAGCGTGCTGTCGGCGGGCGTGCTGCGCACTGCGCGCAAGCTGTTCGACGGCGTGGTCTTTCCGTAAGCATTGGCTTACGCGCATGGCAGGCGCGCGCCCGTCTTTGCCTTCGCCCGAATCTCCGTGATATCGATCCGCACGGAACGCATGCATGCGGAGAGTCGGCTTGACATCGGGGACCTGTGACATCCTCATCATCGGCGGCGGCATCAATGGCTGCGGCATCGCGCGCGACGCGGCCGGCCGCGGCTATTCGGTGCTGCTGGCCGAGATGAACGACCTCGCCTCGGGCACGTCGTCGGCCTCCACCAAGCTCATCCATGGCGGGCTGCGCTATCTCGAGCAGTATCATTTCAGCCTGGTGCGCGAGGCGCTGGCCGAGCGCGAGGTGCTGTGGGGCATGGCGCCCCACATCATCTGGCCGCTGCGGCTGGTGCTGCCGCACCACAAGGGCCTGCGCCCGGCATGGCTGCTGCGGCTCGGCCTTTTCCTCTACGACCACATGGGCGGGCGGCGCCTGCTTCCGAAGACGAAGGTGCTGGACCTCACCCGTGACGAGGCCGGGCAGCCGCTCAAGCCGGAATTCACCCGTGCGTTCGAATTTTCGGATTGCTGGGTGAACGACGCGCGGCTGGTGGTGCTCAACGCGCGCTCGGCGGCCGACCTCGGCGCCTCCATCCGCACGCGCTGCCGGGTGGTCGCGGCGGAGCGCCATGCGGAGTCGTGGTCGGTGACGCTGGAGGACGCGGCCACGGGCGCGCGCGAGACCGTCACCGCGAGGCTGCTGGTCAACGCCGGCGGCCCCTGGGTGGACAAGGTGCTGGCCAGCGCGCTGGGCCGCAACGACGCCCACAATGTCCGGCTGGTGCAGGGCAGCCACATCGTCATCGCCCGGAAATACCGGCACGACCGCGCCTACTTCTTCCAGAACAGCGACGGGCGCATCTTCTTCGCCATCCCCTACGAGGACGATTTCACCCTCATCGGCACCACCGACCAGGACTATGCGGGCGAGCCCGGCGCGGTGCATATCAGCGAGGCCGAGATCGACTATCTGTGCGCCGGCGCCAGCGACTATTTCCGCGAGCCGGTGGGCCGCGGCGACATCGTGTGGACCTATTCGGGCGTGCGCCCGCTCTATGACGACGGCTCCGCCAAGGCGCAGGAGGCGACGCGCGACTATGTGCTGAAGGCCGACAGCGGCCCGGGCAAGGCGCCGCTGGTCAATATCTTCGGCGGCAAGATCACCACCTACCGCAAGCTGGCCGAGGCGGCGATGGCGCAGATCGGAAAGCTCATCGGCGACGGAAAGAAACCCTGGACCGAAGGCGCGGCGCTGCCCGGCGGCGACTTCGCGCCGCAGGGGTTCGAGGCCGAGGTGAGGGGGCTTTCGGCCGACTATCCCTTCCTGGCGCCCGCGCATGCCCGCCGCCTGGTGCGGCTCTACGGCACGCTGGCGCGGGCCATCCTTGGCGAGGCGTCGTCGACGGCCGACCTCGGGCGCCATTTCGGCGCCGACCTCTACGAGCGCGAGGTGGCCTACCTGATGCGCAACGAGTGGGCGCAGACCGCCGAGGACGTGTTGTGGCGGCGCACCAAGCGGGGGCTGGTTCTGTCGGCGGAGGAAGCAGCCGCGCTCGGCGAGTTCATGCGCGGCAAGGGCGGCATGCACAACGCCGCCAGCTGAGACACACATGCCGGGGGCGGGGATTTCGCCGGCCCGACGCGAGACGCAGGAGGGGAAGCAATGAGCGGATACGTTCTGGCGATCGACCAGGGAACGACCTCTACGCGCGCGATCGTGTTCGACGCGCGCATGGGCGTCGTGGCGACCGGCCAGAAGGAATTCGCACAGCACTTCCCGGCCTCCGGCTGGGTGGAGCACGACCCGGAAGATATCTGGAAAAGCGTCGTCTCCACCGTGCGGCAGGCGCTGCGCAAGGCGCGGCTTACCGCATCCGACATCGCCGCGATCGGCATCACCAACCAGCGCGAGACGGTCGTGGTGTGGGAGCGCGACACCGGCAAGCCGATCCATAACGCGATCGTGTGGCAGGACCGGCGCACCGCCGCGATGTGCCAGAAGCTGAAGGCGAAGGGGCTTGAGCCGAAATTCACGAAGAAGACCGGGCTGCTGCTCGACCCCTATTTTTCCGGCACCAAGATCGCCTGGCTGCTCGACCATGTTAAGGGCGCGCGCCGTCGCGCCGAAAAGGGCGACCTGCTGGCCGGGACCATCGACAGCTTCCTGATCTGGCGGCTGACCGGCGGCAGGTCGCATGTCACCGACGCCACCAACGCCTCGCGCACGCTGGTCTACAACATCGCGCGCGGCGAGTGGGACGGCGAGCTGCTTTCCCTGCTGGACATCCCGGCCGCCATGCTGCCCGAGGTGAAGGACTGCGCGGCCGATTTCGGCGTCACCGACAAGAAGCTGTTCGGCGCGGCGATACCGATCCTGGGCGTGGCCGGCGACCAGCAGGCCGCCACGATCGGCCAGGCCTGCTTCGAGCCGGGCACGATGAAATCGACCTACGGTACCGGCTGCTTCGCGGTGCTGAACACCGGCGACAGGCTGGTGCATTCGAAGAACCGGCTGCTGTCCACCATCGCCTACCGGCTCGACGGCAAGACCACCTACGCGCTGGAGGGTTCGATCTTCATCGCCGGCGCGGCGGTGCAATGGCTGCGCGACGGGCTCGGCATCATCGGCAAGGCCGCGCATTCGGGCGAGCTGGCGGCCAAGGCCGATCCCTCCCAGAATGTCTATCTGGTGCCTGCCTTCGTGGGGCTGGGCGCGCCGCATTGGGACGCGGATGCGCGCGGCGCGATCTTCGGCCTGACGCGCAATACGGGCCCGGCCGAGTTCGCGCGGGCGGCGCTGCAGAGCGTGGCGTTCCAGACGCTGGACCTGCTGGACGCGATGCGGAAGGACTGGCCGGGCGCGGCCGGCGGCGCCGTGCTGCGGGCGGATGGCGGAATGGTGGCGTCCGACTGGACGATGCAGGCGCTGGCCGACATCCTGGCGCGGCCGGTCGACCGCCCGAAGATCCTGGAGACCACGGCGCTCGGGGCTGCCTGGCTCGCCGGGTCGCGCGCCGGCGTGTGGCCGGGCCAGCGCGAGTTCGCAAAAAGCTGGGCGCTCGACCGTCGCTTCGAGCCGACGATGGACGAGGCCGCGCGCCGCCAGGCGATCAAGGGCTGGCGCGATGCCGTGCGGCGCACGCTGTCGACGGGCTGAGATACGCGGCGACTGGCCGCAACGCCGGTTCCTCCCCTGCGAAACGGGGGAGGGGGACCATGCGAAGCATGGTGGAGGGGGCGTTCTGTCCTCAGACCCGTGGACAGAGCCGCCCTCAGGAATCCCCCAACCCGTTGATTCCGCACCACAATCGAAAAATCCCCATCCCCACCCCAGACACCTTCCCCATAATCCCCGCCAGTTGCTGCGCGGGAATCTGGTGCGCACCGGGTATCAGGGCGGCAACCGGTGCCGGTTTGGGCCGCGCTACGGTCGCGCGGTCTGGGTGATGAACCCCTACATCCGGGCCCGAGGTCAGCCGCCTTCCACCTTCGGGCCGGACTGGCGGCAGGCGGCGACAATGCCGGCTCCCAGGGATGGGTTTCCAGGGCAAGACACCGGACGGGCGGCCGCGAGGCCGCATAAAATTGTTAGATGAGCGACCGAACGGCC